>ENA-OQED01000103-OQED01000103.1-human-gut-metagenome-genome-assembly--contig:-NODE-103-length-31952-cov-1.530338_pt1 | contig 31952 bp, 31 predicted proteins | sample MGYA00242790_ERZ504625 | MGnify/ENA primary metagenome ERZ504625 (study PRJEB26092, sample SAMD00036345) | human gut metagenome | host: Homo sapiens | study: EMG produced TPA metagenomics assembly of...
TAAATAACACGCCCAGATTTTCTTTCCTGGATAGCTGATAGATTTCTTCCAGGATCTGCTTCTGTACGGTTACATCCAAGGCTGTCGTCGGCTCATCTGCGATCAGATAATCCGGTTTCATGGACATGGCAATGGCGATCATAACACGTTGGCACATACCACCAGACAATTCGTAAGGTTTTTTCTTCATAAGTTCTTCCGGATCACGCAGATTCATCATCCGCAGACTTTCCAACGCAGCTTCCCTTGCCTGTTTTTTGCTCATTCTGCGATGTTTCCTCAGTCCTTCCAGAAGCAGTTGTTCAACTGTAAAAAGCGGGTCAAGAGCAGCGGTCGGATCCTGAAAGATCATTCCGATCCTGTCTCCGTATAACTGTCGTTTTTCTTTTCCTGATAACTTCAGAAGACTCTTTTCGTTCAGTGTCACATCTCCGGATATCACCTTTCCATTTCCTGCAAGCAGATTCATGATCGTCAGAGAGGTAACTGACTTGCCGCTTCCGCTTTCTCCCACCAGGGCATGGATCCTTCCGCGCTTTACTTCCAGGCTGACATCTTTTACTGCATGAACCATTCCGTGAGAGGTCTGAAACTCCACATGTAATCTTTTTACCTTTAGAACATCATTTTTTGTCTGTTCCATTTTGTATTCCCTCCCCCAGATAATTAAATGCCAGAACAATGATCATGATCAGTATACCCGGATAAAACATCAGTCTTGGATAAGTCTGGATATAACTTTTACTGTCACTAAGCATGATCCCCCATTCCGGTGTCGGTGCCTGCACACCAAGGCCGATAAAGGAAAAACCGGCAATTGACAGAATGATCGAACCGATTTCCATTGTTGCCAGTGCGATCACAGATGGCAGGATATTTCTCAATACATGCCTGAATATGATCCTTGCGTGGCCGCAGCCTCCGGCTTTTAGTGCGGTCATATAATTTTTATTTTTTTCCTGAAGTGTCAATGCACGGGCAAGCCTTGCATATTCTGCCCAGGATACGACCGATAAGGACAGGATCAAATGAGCGCCGCTGGCTCCTACGGTTCCTGCAATGGCAAGTGCCACAATAAAGACCGGCATAGCCATAAATACATCAATGATCCTCATAATTATCGAATCGATTTTTCCACCTACATATCCGGCAAACAGTCCGATCGGCACCCCGACACATACGGTGATCAGAAGCACCGTAAAGCTATAGCTCAGTGAATACCGGCTGCCCCAGAGAAGTCTTGATAAAATACATCGACCCAGCTGATCCGTACCTAAAGGATATGCCGCCGACGGATTCTTTAATTTTATCGAAACATCCACAAGCAGTGGATCATGCGGCGCCAGTACAGGTGCAAAAATAGCTGCCAATACAAAAATTATGACCACCATCAATCCTATTTTTGTTTTTGGTGACCGGAATACCTGTTTCCAGTACAGATTCTGGATCATGCTTTTTTCTGTTTTCTGCTTTCTTCTGCTTCCCATTCTATGATCTCTCCTTTACTTTAACTGGATTCGCCGGTCAATCGCAGAATAGGCGATATCCACAAGAAAATTTAATACTACAATGCCAACAGCCAGAATAAAGATAAAACATTGCAGCACCGGAGTGTCTTTTGAGATCACGGATTTCAATGCCAGATTTCCGATTCCCTGAATTGAAAAAATACTTTCTATCACAGCTGAGCCACAGAAAAAACCGATCACAATTGATACCAGACGTGTCAGCACAGGAATCAGAATATTTTTCAGACCATGACGCAAAATTACATTTACAGATGACAATCCCTTGGCTCTGCTGGCACGTATGTAATCCTGCTTCAGCACCTGTATCATATTGGTACGGATCAATCTCGTCATAATTCCAAAAAAACTGATATCCATGGCAAATGCCGCGAGAATCGGGATGCCTCCGGCATCTCCTCCGATCACGGAAATCACTTTTAGCTTTACTCCAAATATATATAGCAGCATCAGACCGATCCAGAAAGACGGCATAGATACACTGAGGGACGACAAAATGCGAATGACTTTATCCAGAACTCTGTTTTCGTAAATTGCCGACAAAATTCCAAGAGGGACTGATACGATCATCAACAATAAAAACGAAGTAACTGCCAGTTTAAATGTCTGTGGAAAATATCTTTTTAATTCCTCAAAAGCCGGTTTTCTGGTAGAATATGATTTTCCAAAATCGCCATGAAGTGCCTGATCCAGCCATTTCCCGTATTGTACCAGCACTGGCTGATCCAGTCCTTCCTCATGCCGTACTTCTTCTATCTGCTCCGGTGACGGATGCTCGTATTTTTTCTCCGCCAGCACTCTGGCAGCATCACCTGCCGATATAAAACTCAGCATAAAAATAATAAATGTAACCGCCAGCACTACCGGAATCATAAATATAAAACGCTTTGCAATTACTTTTCCCATCTTCATCTCTCCTCATTTTTCATCTGTTTATTCGGTTAAAATAAAAAAAGCTGATATGATCCAGCATCATATCAGCACAAAAAACAAACCTCCTACCTCAAGCAGAGCTTATTCCTTCTGTATCCCAGCCGAATCAGAATTCTTCTGTCAAAAAGGCAAGTCTCCTGACTCCAGTTCTTCCTACTTACCATCTTCCCGGATCTCTCCAGTGATATTTTGGTTTTCGTCCCTGTCACAGTAGCGGTGGCTGTTCTGGCATTTCACCAGATTCCTTATTAAGTACTTTGTACACCCTTCTGACTATTCAATTTTCATAGTTGCAACGAATAAGTACATAATATCATACTTTTCTTTTTATATAAATAGTTTTTCTGTCAAATATGAAATATCTGAACATTTCATATTAAAACCCGGATATTTTCCGCCTGTATATCATTATAGATTCCTCAAGTAAATGACATTATGTATGAACGGTGACTTCTTTATATTTCCGTATAATGATCATATAACTTACGAATAATAAAACAGCTGCGCTGCTCCATGCACAGATCTCTGCATAGTATATTCCATCTTCACCGATCAGTTTTGGCAGCAGCAGCGCAACACTGACACGCATTATAAATTCTGCAATGCCGCTGGCAAGCGGAATCAAAGTATTACCCAGGCCCTGGATAGCGGAACGATACACATACAGCAGATACAGCACCCACAAAAAGACAGCCATAATAAACAAATACTTATATGCTATATCCAATACCTGTCGGGTCTGATCCGGTTCACCGGACACAAACAGAGACAGTACATTACGTCCAAACAACACCATCATACCAGAAATGAAAGCCGAAGTGAGCACTGCCATATAAGTGCCGCTGCGTACACCTTTTCGAATCCTCTGGTATTTTTTTGCACCAAGATTCTGGCCCACATAGGTTGTAATGGCGTATCCATATGAAACGGCAGCCATCTCCAAAACTCCATACAGCTTGTTCGCTGCCGTAAATCCCGCTACAAACAGAAAACCAAATCCATTGATCACATACTGTACCACAAGTCCTCCCACGGAAATGATCACATTCTGTATTGCAAGAGGAACTCCCAGTTCCAAAAGTCGCAGGCTCATAGAGGGCTGCCTGTAAAAATCCTTCTTTTCCAGGCGGATATCCGGGATTTTACGTAATACGATCAAACAGTATAAGGCTGAAAATCCCTGTGCGATAACGGTCGCCACTGCTGCTCCGGCTATACCCCAGCCAAAAACCGCCACAAATAACAGATCCAGTCCCACATTGATCACTGCCGCCACTGTCATTGCGATCAACGGAGATCTGCTGTTTCCAAGTGCCCGAAGAATCGCTGCAAATATATTATAAGCAGCTATGATCGGAATTCCTGCAAAGATCAGCCGCAAATATAGCATTGTCAGATCAATGACATTATCCGGTGTCTGTAAGAATAAAAGAACATGATAAACTGTACCTTCACTTACTGCGAGTACGACCACAGACAGTAATGCTGTCATGATATAGCTTTTCGCCACTGCGCATTTCAGATTTTCCTTTTCCCTTGCTCCATAATACTGAGATACAAGAATAGAAAAACCCTGTGTGATACCTGTCATGATCCCCAACACCAGCCATACCAGCCAATCTCCGGCCCCTACTGCCGCCAGTGCTTCAACTCCTACCACTTGTCCGACGATCATGGTGTCTGCCATTGTATAAAACTGCTGAAAAATATTTCCAAGCATCATTGGTATGGCAAAAGTTATGATCAGTTTTCCGGGAGATCCGGCAGTCATATCTTTTTCATTAGTTCCCATAAGAATCTCCTTTTCTTTTCATCCTTGACCGCTATTTTACAAGGGACTCTTACGAAACACAAGCCTATTTTTTCACAAAGTTTTTCTCATATTTTTGGTAGCTATTACATCTTTATAATCATTATTTTTAATGGATCATTTTTGCCACGCCTATCTTAAAACTCTTTCTTCTTCATGGCGCTCATACTATACTTATACGAAGCAAACCATATAAGCAGACTTAGCACAATGAGGGCAATCCCGATTTCAAGATCCCCTATTCCCCCTATCATATGCAGAATACTTTCTTTTAATCCCAAGTTAGTCTTCACAAAAGATCTAATTGTATAACAAATCGCAAAAATAATTAAAATTGCGATTGGCAGTACAATTCGCCCTTTCTCTCCTTCGAACCTTATCCTGATCGCGATCATAATTCCCGCAATTGCCTGAAACACAAAAAATGTGATCAACTCCATTGCCAGCATTTCCAGATCAAACACCTCTTCAGGATTTATGAGTACCATAATTCCTGCACAGATCATTCCAATGCACCATCCACATACTGTCATGATAAAGGAAAAAATATATTTTTCTCTGACATATATTTTTTTATTTACGGGTAAAGAAAATAAATATGTGTAACCATGGCCATTTTCATCATAACTGATCGTATTACCTGAATATATCGCCAGAACAGATGGGATATACATTGCAATGAAAGCAGCTGCCTTTTTTCCTGTAAGTATAAAAAACAATGCTACAAACACTAACACCAAAAAAAGATTACCACCTTGCCGAAAAAACAATCGAAAATCCTTTTCCAAAAGCCCTCTGATTCCTTTCATCATCTTTCGCCCCCTGTCAACATCAGGATCACCTGATCGAGTGATCCGCTCTCTACTACGATTTCCGGATAATTTTCTATATAATACTGCTTCTCGTTCGTCAGACAGGCAACTCCAAAAAACTCTTTTTTCTCTTTCAAAAGATACCTTTTATCTACTGCCTGATATTGTTCCTCACTGACCTTCAACACTGCATATCTTTCAAGAATCGTATCCATCGCTTCATGAAGTATGATCTTTCCTTTATGTATCACATAAATGTCATCACACAGATGTTCTAAGTCCGAAGAAATATGTGAACTGATCAGGATACTTCTCTCCGGTTCTTCTTCCATATACTCTCTTAAAATATCCAGCATCCTTTCTCTCGCTCCGACATCAAGCCCTGCTGTCGGCTCGTCAATAAAATTGGGCATTCCTCTCCCAGCCCTCTAAAACACTGGCTTTAACGTCAGAGACACGAGTGTATCGTGTTCACTATTGTTCTCAAAGCGTTAGCTCTACTCCTTCTTGTTCCAGTGCAGCACTCAACTGTTTTGCATAAGTCACCTGTCCACACTTTTTCATTCCATATAAGATTCTTAAACATATATTTCTTTGTTTTAGTTTTCTTATGAGATATGTTCCGTCAAACGCCTTAGAAACTATGTCATCATGAACCTCTTCCAAATGTTCAACCGCGAAGAAACTATTACTCATCTCACTAAAACATAATAGTGTATTTAATGTATTCATAGAAATGCTGGATAAATATTTTTTCAAAATCTCCCCATTCTTTTGTATTTTGCGTAAATCGAACCCTATCTCTTTACCCTTGTTGTCAGATTTACTTTTCTCAGAATAGCATCTAACCAATGAAGCGTATTCTTTTAATTCATTTTCTGTAATTGACCCGAATACTTTCTCGCATCCAATATTTACCGAAAACTCTCTATTTTCCTTAATTAGATTTACAGCATCTGAAAATTCTTTACTTCCGAGATGATATTCTTGCTTAATCTCATCTTTGACTTCTTTGAATTTCTCTGTTCTCCATTCTTCATATACAGGAAGCCGCTTCGAAATATCCCATATATCTGCTCTCGACAAGCTCTTGGTAAATGTTCCTAGCGAATATTCAAAGATACAATTATCCAGAAAATATATCAAATCATCAAATTTTTTCATTACTTCCTTAAATTCTGTTTCTAACAATTCAATACTTACATGAGAAATTTTGTTTTTTATCATATGTGGTTCATCTTCTTTATTTAGTTCATATTTGAAGGCATCCCCCTCTTCATCGAAATAATAAAAGTAAATCATATCTTCTATATTCTCAAAATATGCAGGAATTCTTCTGTCAATATTCTTCTTATCACATGCTAATTTATATAGGCATTCAATACTATGCGTGTGTAATTCTTTTTTTCTTTCCTTTAAGACTTCCTCAGAATAACATATCCCTTTCTTTTCCTCTATTCGCCATAACATTTTTATGACAATCTTCAAAGATAGCTCAATGCTGTGTCTGGCGTTATAAACGATAGGATATACTAACAGATCTTCAACTTCGGAACCTGTTTTCAATGATTCCGTCAGAAGTTCAACGGTACGCTTGAACCCATTTCTTATATCCTCATCGGTAGTTCCCCCATTGTCACCTACGCATGCAATAATTGTATCTTCTTCATGAAATTCAAACGGATTTTCCATCTTCTATCATCCTCTTTCTTCGAATTTAACTTATCGATAAGTATATCATAAATACAATTTATGCACACCTTTTGTTATCTACACTTTTATATTCCAACCACAACAACCGGGAAATTCTTCCCGGTCGTTGCAGATTATTTTCTAATTCAGATTATAAAGTTTTTAATACGTTCAGGTCTTTCTTATTTAAGGCTTTTCTCAATCTTACATTTTCTTTTTCCATTTGCTCTTTTTCACGTTTCAGCTCCCGGATCTGTTCTTCTAATACATTGATCCGATTCTTCAGTACAATGTCACCTATGTATCTTTTGGGGTCTATCATTCCTGCCTGCTGCTCCAGAGCACGATCCATTTCTTTTCTGACCGTTTCATTCTTATAAAAGAATCCTCTGGACAATCCTGTCCTCTTTGTCAGTTTTGGGACCGTCACTTTTTCCCGTTCTGTCAGCATCTGCCGGATTTCTGTCACTGCCCTGTTTACTTTTTCTTCACTGGCTTTTTTATTGCAGGCTATCATCGAATCGTATTTGTTCATATTCTTCCTCCCATCCTTCCAGACATTCCAGTACCATCTTAGATAATCGGTTTCTTGTTTTTCGTGTATCATCTGCCAGTATTTTGTTGCTCATCTTTCTGTAATACTTTACATTTCTCAGGCTTCTATGCCCCAGTAGTCTTGCGATTGTCCAGTCATCCACATGCATCTCGGCAAGCTTCATGCCATAAATATGCCGATACATGTGAGAACCGAATCCAAAATATTCTCCCTTATCATCTCGGAGATTTTCCTGATATATTTTATCTGTAATTTTTTGCTGGACTGTAGCATATTTCATTGGTTTTGAAGGATCACTTAAACTTGTAAAAATGTATTTACCTTTTCCGTGCTCCTTTTCTCTGTATCGAATCGCTTCCTTTATTAAAGCAGCCAGTTCCTGACTAATCGGTTTTTCATAAAAATGTGTTTTCATTTGGTGAATCTGTATTATGGTTTCACCGTCTTTTTCAATCAGGCAGTCTGTCCTGAGTGTCAGTGTATCTGACATTCTTGTTCCAAGCATTTGATGAATAAGCATAAGTCTCGCCGTCTGCACATCCACTTTCGTAAGGAAAGCATTAAATCGCTTTAATTCCTGATCGGAATAAATTTTGATTTCTCCCCTTATATCTGGTGGAATATCCCGATTCAAAATTAAATCCTTTACCTGCGGATATTGATAGACGTCAGCTACCATATTCAGCAATGCCCGCAGTCTCGTCAGCTCCGCCCGATATCTTTTTGTCCCGGTATCTTCTGTTTTCATGTATATCAAATACTCTTCCATGATTTTCCTGTCCAGCTTTGAGCAGGAATCTACTTCTTTATTGTTTTCCTTCAGATATCTTGAAAACCTTCGAATGGCAGTCATTTCTTTTTTTACAGTACCGATGCTTTCTGTTTTCAGTTGAAAATAAATTGCCTTTTTTACTTCCTCTCTGAGATCCTGTTGGGAGATTTCCTTAAAATTTATAATTCTGGTCGTGCGCGTCAGATCCTGTTTCACTTGTATATCAAGTTTTTCAAGTTGCCAGACATCCTTTGTCATCTCATCTACATCAGCATCTCTTAAATCAAGGAAATAATCTATTAATCGGTCAATATAGTGTAATGTCTTTGCCTGTGATACCGTTTCATTCCCACAATGGGATTTTGAAATTTCTGTCAGGGGCAATCCCTGCTGTAAAAGCCATATTTTCATCTGCTGCTTCCATTTTTCTTTGTCCCAGTCCAAAAAACTTTCCGGTCTGTCTCTTCTGGTTTGCAGCATTTTACATAAATGATGGTAAAATCTTCTCTCAGTATAAAATTTTTCCGCCCCAAGCTGTTGTCCTCTGTATTTCAGGAACTTCCTCATTTCTTTCTGCATCTGTACAGACGGCAGTAAATCAAGGTCATACGAAGGTTCTGTTCCCATTCGTATTTTTGAAATTTCACTTGCTTTCTCATAGGAGTCCAATTTTTTTATGTAAAATTTATTTTCCACGTTTGCACTTCTTGATTCCTGATGCCAGGCTGTTTTCTCCTTTCTTGAAAAACTCCTGATTCGCTGCTGAAATTTTCTTTGGCATAAAATCCACATACTGCTGTGTCATCTCTTCATAATCATGTCCCAGATAGTCCCGGATACTCTGAAGAGGGACTTCGTCATCATATAACAGAGTCGCTATCGTATGGCGGAAATCATGTGATTTAAAATCATACCCTTTGAAAATATCCTGCCGCTTATTAAACAGTTCTTTCATTTGCCACTTAAACGAACCATACTGATATGCCCCTCCCCGTTTGTTTTGAAAACATAATCCTCACTTCCAATATGATATTTTTCCAAATATCTTTTCATAATCTTATAAAGAACATCTGGAATCGGTACTTTTTTGTATGTTCGCATTTTCATCTGATAAACCTGTATCCACGCATCTCTTCCCTGCCAGGAATAAGCATCCCCTTTCAGGGTGCATACTTCACTGATCCTTAGTCCAATCAGCATAGAATGTAAAAGGATCAATCTTGGAATTTCAGGGAAATTTTTTAATTCTCTCAGAATCCTCTCATATATTTCCATCTCTACGCTTCGATTATTATGACAATGTATTTCTTTTTTCAAATAATACTCATAACGAAATGGTATCCTGTCTATGATTTCTTTCGTCCGCAGATATTCATATATCTGATAGATTGCTATAACAATATCATTAAAATAAGAAGCTTCTTTTAACTCAATTGTCTGGAAATATTTTTTTATTTCGGTTTCTGATGCAAGTTTCAGCTCCATCGCGGTTTCTTTTTCCATCCACATGGCAAATGCCAGAATCCTGTAGAATTCGGCTTGTATGCCACTCATTGCCAAATGTGTAACACCCAGACAGTATTTCATGTATTCCTGCAAAATTTCCCGGTTCTCTCTTTTTTCTATGCCCATAAAGGAAAATTTTTTCACAGGATTGGATGGGTTGACTCTATATTGTTCCAGATGCAGTCTTTCCAAATACCAGACTGTTGAATCCCATAAAATATTCTTGGCATGGCAGAAAAGATATTTCTGACATTCTCGGAGTTCTCTTTCTGCAAGCTCTTTTGCATATGCCGTATCTGCATATTTTTCAAGTTTATCGGCCTGTACCTGTGTAATATATCTTAAATCCTCAATATGTTCCTGCATACAAAATTGATATACCACCTTCAAACCGTTTAACCGCATTGTGCATTCTCTCAGCATTATGTCACGCAGTACGACATCTTCGATAATTTCTAAAAGCTGACGCTTGCATAGCTCTGAGCCGTTTACACGAAAATCCCAAACTAATTTATCAATGGCAACTTTGCAGTCATATCTTTCTGCGATTGCCGGATTTGGGTGATATGGTAAAAAGAGCAGTTCGTGGATTAAATCTGTATTCTTTGCTATCTCCTGCTTTCCTTTTAACGTATTGGCATGCTTTCTGATTGCATATAATTTTGCCTTATCCATTCCACGTAAATAGCTGCGTACTGCTGAATCAGAATAAGTGCTTTTCAGATATTTCCGATAATCCACTCTAAGCTCATAATCGATGTCTGCTATATGCCACACTTCATTTTTTACCAAGTATGCTTTCAGACAGCCTTTTCCAGAGTTGCTGTCCATGCTTTCATCTAATTCCCGGCTCCAGTTCTTCTATCTTCTTTTCCCGTTCTTCACTTGATGTCCATTGTTCTTCCGGCTCCCAAGCAAACACCCTTCTTGCCGGCATCTATCTTCACCTCCTGCTTTCCAAAAACTGTTCTACTCCGTAAAGTTTGGAATATCGGCGGTAAAATTCCTGACTTGCTGTTTTCAGCTTGTCATCTAAAACATTCAGATATCGTATGGTTGTATCGAGATGCTTGTGTCCCAGTGCCTGGCTGATCATTTCCAGCGGCCAGTCTGCTTCCCACCTCGTATTTGCATAATATCTTCGAAGCATGTGCGGTGTGATCTTGATCCCAGTCTTTTTCTCCATGCGTTCAAACATATCGTAGACGCTGTCTACTCTTAACGGCTTCCCTATGGTATCCCCTTTGATGTTAATAAACAGGTATTCCTGTTTTTGCAGGATGTCCCAGTATTCCCCGATATAATAAAGCAGGAATTCAAAGGTATCATCGCTCACCCGTCCTCTTCGTTCTTCGGCATTTTTTGCTCTTGCATCGTTTTCATTATCATCCCGGAAGTCTACCCGGATCTCATGGTTTTCGTAATCGATGTCTTTGGTATAATCAATTCCCAAAATTTCACCGATGCGGAATCCCAGTTCCGATGTCAGTAAGATCAACACCTGATCCCTGCAGTTTGTACAGGCTTCTAAAATCGTTACGATTTCGTTCCGTTCGGCTGCCCGGACGTTTCGTTCCTCTTCTTTTAAGTATCCTTTAAATGACCGGGAGCGGATGGTTCTTCTGACCCCGATGGCATTTGCCTTTGTGATCGGCTGATTATAGGATAATACCGACAGGCAGGAACCGTTATTTCTGACTACTTCTAAAAAAGAATAAAACCTGAACACTTCTTTTAAGTAAGCGTTACAGGTTTTATTCTGCGGTTCTTTATCCAAATTGTCGGTATGTTTCCCAGCTTTCAGCCATTTCAGATATTCTGCGAAAAAATCATATTGCGTTTCGTAATCCATTCCATAGACATCTTCTGCTTCATGTTCTTCTTCCAGCAGATATTCCCAGTAGTAGGCAAGGGCAAATGCATTTCTCCGTATAGTATTCGGGGAACGGTTTGCCCGCACCTGATGCATTAGATACTTGCTTGGCAGCAACACAATTTCCAGTGTTTCCATATCCCGTATAAAGAAATATTTTACGGAACCTTCTCGCTGCATTTCCACTTTATATCGCTTCATGTTGTCTGCCTCCTTTCCTCTAACGCTATACACAGTATACCCAACTCATGCCAATAAAGCTATCACCAATACCACCAATTCGCTCCAAACCGCCCCTGAAATACCACTAAACTTTTTGGCTTATTTTTTGTCCGGATCTGGGCAGAACCAATAACGCCACGGATGTTCTCAGCTATAGTACCGCTCCACTTTCCGGCTTCGGATAAAATTTTCTACTTCTTCGATCCGTTCTGCCATCTGGCACTTTGGCAGTGCTTCCAGAACATCACTCCGATACCTGCCTTTCTTTGCTGTCCGGTGATCCAAAATGGACACAACGCAGGTGTCCTGCTCCGTGCGGATTGCCCGGCCGAATCCCTGCCGTAGCTTCTTCTGCATATCCGGGACTACGATGGTCTGGATGTAGGATTCCAGGGATCGGTACTGCTCCTTTTGTGCTTCATGGATGGGGTCCGGAACAGAAAATGGCAGTTTTACGATGATGAGTGACGATACCATGTCCCCCGGAAAGTCCACACCTTCCCAGCAGGAGCCGGCTGCGAACAGCACTGCATTCTCCATCTTCTTAAACCGTGCAATCTCTTCCTGGGAGTTTCTCCATACCTGCACCATCGGGAACGGGATCTGATCCCGCAAAAGCTGATGCACATTTCCCATCAGGGTATAAGATGTGAACAGTACCAGCGTATGCCCGTAAGTGGAACACACCAGATCACGGATCTGCCCGGCAAGCTGCTCGGCCTCTTCCCTGCTTCCCTTTTTCATAGGTCTTAAATGCTCCGGGATGTAAAGCAGACAGTTCTCTTTGTAACAGAATGGGGATTCTGCCACACACTCCCGGACGCCCGTTTCTTTTTCCAGCCCGGTCATCTGTCTGGTTCTTGCAAACCCGTTCCCGGCTTTTAAGGTGCCGCTGGTTAAGATCGCCGGAAATCCCCGGCTCCATAAAGTCGCATCCAGATACTTCGGGATCTCCCGGTTGACTGCCATAAAGGTTAAATGTCCCCGGCTGTCCTGCTGTAAAAACAAAATATATCGCTTGTCGTTCTTTAAAAACCATCCGAACAGCTCTTCCATCTCTTCCAGCCGCCGAAAGATCCAGTAAGGAATATTCCCGGCAAGCCTTTTGATCATAAGCTGAAGCCTTTTCTGCATCTGGGCTAAGGCTGTGCCAGCTCCCGGCGGAAAGTAAAAACTTTCTTTTCCAGCCATGTCCTCTGTGCCATCTTTCCGATGCTTTCGGATCTCCGCCTGAAGTGCAGAAAACCCTTCCATCAGCCGTTTTCCATCCGTGCCTTTATGCTCTCTGCCTAAAAAGTAAGCAATCTCCTGCACATCTTCCCTTCCAATGCTTCTTCCATACATCTGGCTGGCGGCTTCCGGGAGTTTATGGGCCTCATCCACAACCAGAGCCCTGTAATCTGCCAGAAGCGGCCGGTACCCATTTGCCCGGTGCATGGCATCTGCCAGAAGATAATTGTGATTGCAAATCTGTAAAAAAATGTCCTCTTTTCTGGAACTATCCAGATGCTTCTGATAACGGCATTCTACTTTTCCCGGACACTCCCTAGGGCAGAATTTTGGTACGCACACCAGCCTGCGGTCAAAACCGCTCAGGTTATGTACGGAATCTAAATCAAAGTTATGCCGGAGGGACTTCAATGCCTCCATCTGTGCCTGATTTTTATTCTTGTCTCGGACTGCCTCTAATCTCTGGGCCAGCCTGTAATCGCATACAAAATGTTCCTTTCCCTTGCGGACGACTGCTTTTAATTCTCCCTGAAGCAGATCTGCTTTTAACAGTACATCCGATAAGAAAGGAACATATTCCTCTATGATGGCTTTCTGTAAGGCGATACTGGAAGTGGATACCACTACAGACCGCCTGTCACATCCCGAATAGCCGGAATGCAGTACACTATATTTCCGCATCAGGATGCAGGCTGTCAGATAGGCATAGGTCTTTCCGATGCCGACTCCTGCATCACAGAGCGTGATTTCATTTTTCATAAGGGCATCCAGCATTTCATGGCAGAGACGGATCTGTTCTTCCCTTACATGAAGCCCGGCTTCCGGGAGAAGCTCCCGAAAGATCTGTTCCACTTCGCCATGTGCCCTTTTCTGATATTCATTTTTATAACACATTACTTCTCCTTGCCAGAAAGCTTATCTTACCGTACCCTTACGGACGGGTCTGGTCGCTTCCGGTGTATTCTGTCCCTGTTCCTGCATTTTCTTTATGGCAGCATTCCCTCTTGCCATCATCCTTCGGATATCCGTCCGGGAAACATTCCATGTCCTTACTTTCTGAGGAGCTTTCCTTACCTGCTCGGACAAATGGCATTCACAGAGTTTCGGATATACCACCATTGCTTCCGGTAATTCTAGCGGATACTCGATCATGGGATGGTACACAATATCCCGGATCACCTGCTCATAACATTCCATCTGCATTCTTGCCGTACTGTCCTGATAGATATTTTTCCCTTTCGTGGCACTGTAGACCTGCGATGAGATGTATCCCAACGCTTCAAAACTACAGTACCCATACGGAGTCACGCCGGAAAGGGAATCCGGATCTTTTAAGGCATTCAGATAAACTTCTTTTCCCTGGCGATCAGCCACATCCGAAAATCGGAAAAACTGTCATCACTGCACCCTGCTTCCATCATAATACCTGCCGCTGTCCATAAGCCGTACTTATAAGCCGCATCCCGGTAACTGTAAACAAGATTGTGGAATTGGAGGACATCCTCCTGTGTCATATAGAAGAGCTGCTGCTTGATCCACACTGCCGAAGCATCCAGATCGGTGCCGCACACTTCCTTTGCTTTTTCAATCAGATTCCAGAATTGATCCTTGCTCATTCCACTTCTTTTTGTTTCTTCCATCTGTTCTCTCCCCTTGATGTGACGTTAATACCACAAGAATACGGCTGTAGTCGCCTACAGCCGCATGGTATCTGATATCAACGACACACTTCTTCATTGATTTCTTTTTTATCTTGCTGTTCCGCATTTGACCTCGCACCCCCGGAACTATCCCTGTATTTCTTCTGGGAAAGGGGACACTACAGGCGGGCGGCTGGCCTGCCGCCGCTCACAGATGTCCTGGGGGTCTTTCTGATTACAACCCGGAGTCCATCTTCCGCTCTCTGGCTGGTAACGTGTATCATTATCCCCCATCCGTGATCCTGGCGAAAGGCTGCCACCGCCTTATTCACAGCTATGCTTCTCGCTCCAAGTCTAAGAATCTTTACCCTATACTTAATCATGGCGCTCATACTGTCACGCTTCTACGGTTGGGAACGTACCTGTAGTGCCGATATTCACTTGCCAAAGAACAGCCGAGGGATGTCCCTCTGCTTACTAGCCGATGGCAGTGTATTTTTTTATTCACTTCACAAAAAAATATTTTATCTTGCAGCCCCGGATCTGTTTTTCTTCTTTGCCGGATTCTTTTGTTTTGCATCGTTCTTCCGGCTTTCTTTCTGTTCTTTTTCTTCTTCCGGCTGCATCTTCATCACATGGAGTTCTCCGTTAAACAGAGTAAAAATTTCCGGTGACTGGTATTTTTCTTTAAACTTTTCAATCTGTTCCGGTGTCAGCGAAGTAAAATCATCTTCTGTCAGCCCTACTACAAGGAAAGTCCCGGCTATCGCATCATAGACCTGTCCATGATCATCATATAACGCCCGGTTCAGTGGCAATCCCTCAAATTTTCCATTGCCGTTTAAAAGGATTCCAACTTCATCATCAAACGGATAGGTCATTTCAATGTCACCGCCTACCGCCTGCTGCAGATCCTCCAGCTCATTTGGGATGTGCTTGACATAGGGGGCCTTCATCGGCTCGACTACCAGTACCGTCATCATTTCTTCCTGCATTTCGGACACTTCTTTCTCATCCATCGTATCAATCCTCCTGTCTGTTCGTTCTAATAGTCAGCCGATGAGAACCTTTTGTTTTATTCAAATTTCATGGACTTTTTGATCTTTTCCCTTAATCTCCGCAGTCTTGTATAAACCGTCTGCTCCGGCAGTTCCATGTGATGACTGATCTCTTTTGGTGCATATCCCATCATCTTCAGGACAATCATCTGAAGAGTTTTCTTATCAGTTGATAACAGGATCTGAAACAGTTCTTCGTTCTCCACGGTATCCAGCAGGGCTTCTACGCTCTCCGGCTGGGACTCTTTGGTTTCTTTTTCTTCCAGGAGCAGTTCCATACAGTCCAGAAGCGAGGTCTGGTGTTCCCGGAATCTCCGCTCTGCGTTAAAATCGTTCCAGTCATACTCCCGGAGCTTCTGGATCGTCTCTTCATCCACCCCCTGCTCACGCAGGATCTTCTCTTCCTCTGCTTTCCACTGGTTCCATCTATATTCTTCTTTTGCTTTATTGTAAGCCACTTATGTTTTCCTCCGATCTGAATTTTTGCGAAATCAAATCGGAGTGTGGCGGTGCTCTGGCTCGTTCTTCCTGTCTACAGGAATGCCCGGCATTTCTGCTGTCTCCCTGCAAACACGGATCTCCTTTGTAATCATATCTTTACAAAGGCACAGTGTATCGGACGCACCTGTCAGTTAACGGTCAGAAAACTGTCAATTGACGGTCAGTTTTTATCACCTTCTTTCCCAAATAAATGAAATAAGACGGACAATCCTTTTACGGATCATTCGTCTTACTTCTTCTCGTTTTCATTATTCAATTCAAATTTGTAACCTATATCCCTGACGCTGACGATGCAATTCCCAGCACCATCTTCAACGACATTCAACTTTTTTCTCAATCGCTTTACCAGACACCAGATGATATTTTTAATATCACCAACAGAATAATCTTTCCATACGAGCTGGTAAATCTGTTCAAATGTGTATACTCTCATCGTTGTCGCTGCTAATAAGTATAAAAAATTATATTCTTGTCGTGTTAAATGTAACGCTACATTATTCCAAAATACTTTATGTTTCTTATGATCCATTACAAGTTTTCCCTTATCAATCATCGTTTCGGATTGCTTTTGAGTTATTTTTTGTTTATTATTTCGTCGTGCCAATGAAAAAATCTGCAGATCTACTTCTTCTATAGTGCTATTTATATCCATTACACAATCTGCACCAGCGTATATTAATTCTTTTTTCCATGACATACACAATAAAGAGGAAGCATCCGTCAAAATAATAATTGGTATCTGCGTTATTTTTCTAATAGCAGATATAATATTACTTATGTTCTCTTTATAAAGGATCACTCCTATTATAAGCACATCATAAGAAAATAAACTCAAATTATGCAGTAAAATTTGTAGATTTTCTGCATAATCTGAGTTTACCTCATTGAATAGTTTTCGATATGATTGATTGTCAAAATATGCTAATATCTTGTATTTTGTGTCTTTCATATTTAATCTATTTTAGCAAAGCAACATTTTCTATTTCTTCACAGGAAAATTATCAAATGTATTGTCAATTTTTTGTGCAGCAATCCCTCTCATCGCATGCTCTTTCAGTTTTTGAAAACTTTCATCACTGACTGCATGTTCCATGCGACAAGCATCCACTTCTGCAGTTTGTGGATTAACTCCAACGGCTATAAGTTGATAAGTAAAAAAGCAATGGCGTTCGTAAATTTTTTCGGCCACATCCCGGCCAAGGTCGGTCAGGTGTATATAATGGTTTTCGTCTGTTGTCAAAAAACCGCCCTCTCGTAAAGTTCCTACTGCGTAACATACGCTGGGTTTTGAAACTTCCATGTACCGGGCAACATCCACGGAACGCACCATACCGAGTTTCTTTTGAAGTATAAGCACGGATTCTAGCTGCTGTACGACGGCTTTTTTTTCTTTTGCCGTCGTGCGGCAGATATTTCTGTTATACTAAGCTACTGTTTTCCACATTTCAGATTCACTTTAATGATTCATCTGAAACTCTTCAATCGATCCATAGTCAATTAGTTTGCTCTCGTCAAATGACTCTTGAAGTTTCTCTCCTTCTGCAAACAGGACATTTCCGCTTGAAGTCAGCGGCAACATACAGCTACTCGCTTTAAGACTTTGTGCCGGTTTATCCACAAGGATAATCAATGGATTTTTTGCTTCTATCGGCTCTGCTGCGCCCAACGCCACATGCACCGGAAATGCCAATAATGTCTCTCCGTCATATTGATATAGTCCCACTCCATCAGGCAATACATTTCCATCAGCAGTCAATATAGGCATTTGAACATCTAAAAATTCCTGCATGCTATTTGCCAAACTGCCATATTCCACAGGTTTTAACTTGCTGGGATCACCAAAGCGATCTATCCATTGAGGGTTTGTCAGGATCAAATGGTCCCACCCCCCATCCTTTAGCTCTTTTGTAATTTCAATATTGCTGTCAACTACATATGAAAGCAGAAGATAATCTTCCTCAGAATGTAAAATGCTGGAGCCATCTGCGGTTAATTCATTGCTCTCACAAACTGTATCAATGTCTGTATATGCTATATACCAAATTTCACTCGTATTGTATTGATTAAGAGTGAGTGTATCTCCACACCCAGATAGACCCAATACAAGGATGCACACGAGTGTCATCACTATTTTTCTGCTCATTTACAAATCCCCTCAGTTTTCCTTACGTTCGAGAACATGATTTTCTTTTTTGAATACCCATCATGCCTAAAATCAGAATTGCACATACGACAATACTGCCGACAATGTACTGCTCCATCCAAAAATGATAGATTAAGAATATAGCGTGCTGCCGGATTAGAAAAAATGTGTGTGAACGGCTCATTCTCTGCAATTCTGCTCATTACTCCGCTGACATCTTCCAGAGGTATTCCGTAAAGGGACGCACCCAAAAAATAAAGAACGAGTTTTTCTACAATGGACGGCAGTAAAATTCCTAACACACAACCTCCCACCCGATGTGCCGCTGGTGTCTTAAAAAGATAAAACGCTCCCGCAATGTAAGGTAGAATAGCTAAACATCCACCTAAAACAACTGGTGCCAAATGAAATCCGAAGATAACAAAGACAAGGCGCAAAAGTAAATATACGCCCAAGATAATCAGCCAACTTATAATCAGAGAAGCCGCAGGCTTATTTTTCTTTGGTGTTTGCGTACGAATCTGCTGTTGCATCATCAAACCTCCTGACTGGATATTGCACCTTGGGGAACATCAGAATAATGGTTGTTCCGCATGACAACTGTGATGTGATTTGTAAATCTATCGCTAAATCTTTTGCCATTTTCTGCACTAAATATAATCCCATACCTGTGGAGCGGCTCAAATAGCTGCCTACGTCCCCGGTAAAGCCTTGTCAAAGACGAACGGGAGATCAGACGCGGGAATACCTGTGCCGTTATCGCAGATGGATAGAACAATCTGCCCAATTTCTTTATTGTCGCTTACCGAGAAATGAATAGCAGGAGTGGCATCATGCGCGGCATACTTTACGCTGTTACTGATAATCTGCCCCAAGATAAACATGAAGCCTTTTTTATCAGAAATTGCGGTGCAGTTGTTTCCAGAATATGTGACTGAAAAATGGGCTTCTTCGAGCAAAGATAAATTGTCCTTGACTGCTTCCTTGCAAGTTTCCAAGATAGGAAGCGGTTCAAAATAATAGTCTTTGTGAACTGCCCCCAGCCGCGAAAAGTACAAAATCTGTTCTACATTCTGCCGTGTATGGTCGCGCACATATAGCATACGGGTATGCACCAGCGGTGACATTTCATCCTTTCGGTTATCCAAAAGAAGCGTCATAAGAGATAGAGGTTTCTTGATTTCATGCACCCAATTTTCAATGTAACTCTCGTAGTCGGTAATCTTTAATTGCTGTTCGTTCACATATTCCAGTTGCGTTCTCAAATGATGGGCTAACTCATGGATATATGTGTGCATTGATGCGGGGGTGCTTTCGCACAGCAGATACTCATTTGTGTCGTCTGGCTCTAACAGGAAGCGGCGAAAAGCGGTATCTATTTTACTGCGTCTATGGATTGCACAGGCAAAAGGAATGACAAGCGCGACAAATGATACAAATATCATTAGTCCCACAAGATTCAAGAAATCCCCAGGATAAGCCACCCATGCCAGAAATACAAAGAACAGATCCAAGCAGACGAGAGTAATCAGCCAAACACGATTAGATGATATATAAGTCAAGAGCGTATGCAATTTTTTCATATTTCCACCCGCTCTTTCAGGCGGTAGCCTTGTCCGCGCACAGTTTCAATGCGATCACCAAGCCCAACTTCACGCAGCGTTTTCCGCAGTCGTGTAAAATTGACTTGCAGCGCATTTTCGTCTATAACTCCGCTGTTCCCCAAAGCACATGAAACAGGTCGCTCTTTGATACAAGGTTCGGGCTGCTTTTCAAAAGGGTGAGAAGTATTTTCCCCTCATTCTGCGGAAGAACATAAGATTTCTTTCCTGCATAGAGCGTAAAAGTGTTTGGATCAAGCAGGAAGCCGCCTCCGTTAAGCAATCCCTGCTGCACCTGTTCTTCTTTGCGGCGCAAGAGGTTTTTAATGCGGGCAAGAAGCCGTTCCGTGTTGCATGGCTTTGTTAGGTAATCGTCCGCCCCTAATCCTAAGGCATGAAGCTCGTCCTGTAATTTATCTCTTGCAGTTAATATCAGCACAGTCCCAAGTCGTTTGGCCTTTATCTCTTTGCAGACTTCAAAGCCAGAGTGAAAAGGAAGATTGATGTCGAGCAATATCAAATCCGGGGAAAGAGCCATTATTTGTGATACGTCATTTTCAAAGTTAAGCAAAGGGACAGCGTCATATCCCGCTTTTTTCAAGACATCAATCAATTCTTCGCGCATATATACATCATCTTCAACCACAACTATTTGCGCCAATATGAACACCTCCTTTCCTGAGTACGCTCATTAAGAATTTGGCTTCCAATTTAATTTGCTGATTTCACGGTTTGCTGTCCGCGCAATAGCCACACCGTACAATGCAAGCATACAAACAACGACAAGCGCCATAACGAGTAGCATAGGATAAGACTGTTGCAGTTTTGCCATATTAGAGTATAGGTAATGCTGCATTGCGCAAATTCCAACCGTGCCGCTGATACACGCAGGAAGCAACGGGAGCAGAAAATACCATAGCACCTGCTGATTTATGGAACGCTTCATTTGTTCGCGCCGTGCTCCCAAAATAGAAAGTGTCGCATACCTTGCCTTTGTTTCTCGCATTTGGGTTAGGAATTGCAGGGCAAGTAGGGCGCAAGCGATAATTAGAAGCATAAAACCCATGTATAAGGTCGTGTAGCTGCCGGAAATGACATAAAATAGTTGCCGTCCGAAATTGTCCAAATAGCTTTCGCAGTACAGGCCAGAGGGCTTTAACAGGTCACGGGCTTCCATAATCGACACCATCAGGCCATCAGCTTCCACAGTTTCGCTCGGAATACAGAAATTGTGATAAACGGTAACGGTGTCTGGATTTACATATTCAGAATATACTTCATCGGAAACAATCAATGCGGTTATGATTTTTACGTTTTCATCCGCAGTCAAGCCTTTCATCGGCACAAACGGGACAAGCGTAATTGGCTGTCCGTCAATAGAAAGCAGGGCTTTACCGTTTGCCTGTGCGTCCTCCGCAATCTGATCCAACATGGAGGTAGTTTCTTCTTGCGCACTTCCCGAAAAATCAGGGTTAAGATAAAATACAGCCTCGTTGCTACCAAGAGTGATAGCTTTTTCTCCGGCTGTTTCCAGCAGTTTGTTATATGAAGATACAGGAATTAAAAACGGCGAAGCTCCCGTAGTGTCAATGTATCCCAAAAGGTTAAGCGCGGCCGGTTGATGTGTGCCAAACTCATAGCTTGTAGCTCCTTGTGTGACGTGATCCTCTACTTCTGGCGGCAGATTCAAAACAACCTGTTCACGCAGCCCGGACCAATCTATAAAAGAGTTCGCTTTCACGGAAGCTGGGCGTTTCATTGTTCCTGTTTCCATGCGGCTCAAATCAGCCACATAGGGCTGCATTTGCTTACCCGAAAGGTATTTTTCAACAGTCGCTTCATTGCCCGTGACGGTAAAATCGTAAACAGAATATCCCCGCGTCATTTGGTTCCCATACGACATAATGCGGGTTGATCCGTCTGCAATGAGCATGATAGTAAGCATAATCAAAATAGACGCAACGCCGATTGAAATATACTTGTGGACTATATTTTCGTGTAACTGCCGCAGAGTGAAAATATATAGACCGTGTGTTGTGTTGCGTTTCACGGAAGCCGCCGCTGCGCTCAGCAAGCCTGCAAGCCCACGGATAAAAAGCATTGTTCCCACAATACCTAATATCACGGCAACAATTATCATCATACCGCCAGCAACCATGAAATACTTTAGAATTACCCAATATGCAAGCGTCAAAACTACCGCTCCGAGAATGAGGGAAAATAAGTTCCCACTCATTTTTCCAACTTGCTGTTTCTTCGCCATTTCTCCATAAAGGAGTTGGTGGATTTCTTTGTTGAATAGTTTTCCACAAAGGATGAACAACGCGACAACTTGAATCATTAGAAATCCAAGCGTTGTCAAGAGAACAGCGCTCACAGAAAAACTTGACTGATGTGCAATTATGCCGCGACCTACAAGCCGTGCCGTAGCAAGGCTGATTACCTCTGATAAAAAGCCGCCGCAGATCAGTCCGCCCAAAAGAGCCAGCAGTGATGTGATTAGCCCCTCTGCCATGATTTGAATAAACAAGTGTCGCTTTGTCATTCCAAACATCAGGTAAAGCCCTAATTCCCGGCTCCTACATTCAAGCTGATATTTGTTCGCAAAAATGACAAGGAAAAATACAAACAGCAGCGAAAAAAGATAAACCGTCGGCATTAGCATTGTCAGAAGTCGATTAACAGCGTCACTTTCGATTTCCTCCAAGAAGCGCATCACGTCCTGGCTTCCAAGGGAGAGGACGATATAAAATGTGGCTACAGCTGTAACCATAGTAAGAAAATAAATCAGGTTCTCACTACGGTTTCGTTTGGAGTTTCGCCACGCAAGGTTAAAGAACATTTGCACTCCCTCCTCCCATCTGTGCCATTACCTGTAAGATACGCGCATAAAATTCCTCCCGTGTTTCAGTCGGAATTTTCCGGCGCAGCTCATGGAAAATCACACCGTCCTGTATAAATAGGATTCTGGAACAAAAACTTGCAGCGTTCGGGTCGTGTGTTACCATCAAAATCGTGCGTCCGCGACCGTGATTGATCTCGTACAGTTTTTCCATAAGCAACCGCGCTGCCTTTGTATCCAATGCCCCAGTTGGCTCATCTGCCAAAATAATATCGGGGTCGGAAATCAAACTGCGGGCGGCAGCGACGCGCTGTTTTTGACCACCTGACATCTGCGCCGGAAATTTGGAGAGCACATCCGTGATTCCAAAAAGTCCTGCAATGTCATTCAACTTCTTCTCCGCAGCAGATATATCTACATTATGGATAGAAAGCGGCAGCAGGATATTTTCTCTGCCAGTCAAGTTGTCAAGCAAAGCAAAATCCTGAAACAGATAGCCTATTTTATTGCCCCGATACTCAGCCAGTTTTTCGCTATCAAAGGAACTCACATTTGCGCCGGAAAGCAGGACTTGCCCGGAGGTCGGTTTAATAACCGTAGCAATGCAATTTAGCAGGGTCGTTTTTCCTGATCCGCTTGCGCCCATGATCCCCAAAAATTCGCCATCAAGAACATCAAAGGTAATGCCATTAAGAGCTTTTGTAGGAACACCCTCTTTCGTATATACCTTGTGTATATCTCGGACTTCCAAAAGTTTTTCTTTGCAATTCATATTATCACCTTTTGCCTTTTCGCTTTTTGATTAGTTGTTGATTATATTTTACTGCATGGCAGGAAGATAAACCACTTACAGTTGATGTAAGGTTTCTATGCTAAATGCTAAAGGGCGGCGATGTGACGTTTGTGCCAGATCGCCGCTGCTTTTCTTTATATTTATTCTATCCGATGTGCTTGCCCGCTTCAAGGTAATAGTTATGAATTATTTTGGCTATCAAGTGGAACTATATAAACATATCCGAAAGAAACAAATTTTCTTGATAAAGATCATGTTTCTTCACTCAAAGATAGCTTTACAAAATACACCTCTAAGGCTACTACAATAGGTAGGGCGCAAGGTCTTATGCAGAAGCACTTTGAGACCTTGCGCCCTCTGTTATTCTACCCTAAAAATACTTTGCCGGCTGCTTCAGACCACGCCGGATGCTGTCACGGATACAGGTAAGTTTGCATCCTTCATTACTCTTTAATGGAATTTGTATTCTCAGTTTTATAATCGGTATAATCAAGCCCATTAACCGGCATAATAAGGTCATTCCATCACATAAACCGGAACGATACGATATTATTGAGGTGAACGATTATGCCGATTGATGATTTAACTGCTTTAGGGCAAAAAATGCGGGAAGCCCGAAAGAATAAAGAACTGACACAACAGGAACTTTCTGATCTGAGCCATGTTAAAGCAAATCGCCAATATCGAAAAAGGGAAAATGAATCCTTCCTATTTGATTTTGAGAGCATTGGCAAAGGTCCTGCACATCTCTTTAGATACACTTATAAATCCAGATGTTTCTCTGGAGGATGAGGGTGTCAATCAGATGAAAATGCTTTATTCCAGCTGTCCGCCAGAAATGCGTGACACCCTGCTGCATCACACCCAGGAAACGGTGAAAGAACTGACAGAGTTGTCCGAAAAATTTGAAACGAATTGAGCCAGTGAGTGAAATTTAACGATTCTCTCACTGGTTCTTTTCATTTCATATAAATTTAATCAAATAAGAAAGTTAACTTATACATATCAAATTTAGGTTACAAAAGGGACAAAGCTGATTTTTTACATCTACTGTCCCTTTTACATTTCCGTTATTATCTATTCATACTATATATCGTAAATAATTCCAGGTGGTAACAAAAAATTTAAAATTCTTTTAAAGTCAGAAAAGAAGTTCCCTACTCATTTAGACAATGAACTCTTTACGTTGATGAGTTGTCAACTGTATACTATTTTTTTACTTTTTTCCAAAATACAAAATATTTTACAGCAAGCATAAACTGATACAGCGTATTTTTATGGTTCTTTAAATAATCTTTGCATAAGAATCCATACTTGCATCGACTTTCATTATCAACTTACACATATCAAATTTCTTTTCATAGGTTATAACTTATATTCTATTTTAATTTTCAAAGTATACCATATCCCATGATCGTTCCGTTATTGATATCATAGCTTCTCTGGTTCACGGCATTACTGGAGTTTCCTTCCACGGTGTATACGGTACTGCCTTCGGTTTTCTCCACGATTCCCACATGGTCTGAGGTTCCGTCCCCGTTCCAGTCAAAAAAGATCAGGGTTCCGGGTGCTGGGGAATATCCCCGGCTTTTCCACTTTCCCTTGCTCTGGAACCATGCGATTCCATCATCGCACAGGGAGAATTTTGGCATCTTGCCGCTCTCGATGAGTCCTGCCTGATCCCCACACCAGCTGGCAAAGCAGGCACACCATGCCACATGGCTGTCAAAGCCATACCACGACCAGAACTTCTGGCCTCCCTCATTTCCAAGCTGGGTAAGTGCCACCGATACGATCTGGCCGTTGCCTCCAAACAGGCCGGCAAACAATCCGCCGCTGGAATAATACCGCAGGACATGTGGGACGTACTCTGGGTCGCCATAGGCACTCCATCCATGCGAAGCCGCCTGCTCGTTGGAAAACTGCAGGGCATTTTCGGCACTGTAACCGCCATACTTCCGTATCGCCCACGTTATGTATCCGTTGCCGTAGTTATATCCTTGCAGGGACAGTTTCAGCTTATCCATATCCTGTGGACTGGTGCATCCGGCTTCCTTCAGGCAGTCTGCATAATACTGGATTCCTACCTGTATGGAGTAATCTGCGTCCTGGATGGCATTGGGACTGTTGGAGTACCTAGTGTTGTATGGGCACTCACTGCTCTGCATGGGATCGGTTCCCCGGCCGCCGGATTCCTGCATCATGATCGCCTGTATCACGGAAACGTATTCGGGGATTCCGTACTGGTTGGCATATTTCTGGATAGCTGTTGTATAGGAAAGGACTTCCTGACTCAATGCTTCGTTGCTCTCTGAGCTTCCTGAAAATGCCGCACCGCCAATGATTCCAACCATGATAACCAATAAAAGAACGATAACTGCTCCGGCGGCTCCCAGTGCAGCCATCATGGACTGCACGGTTTTCGCTGCCGCTTCCACGGCGGCTTTGGCTGCCTTGAAGGTATTCTGCCCTGCCCTTGCCGTTTTCTGCATCCGGCGGACGTTGTTGGACATCTGCATGGCAGCTTTCTTCGCCGCCTGCTTCGCTGCCCTTCGTTCCATCTGCTTCTGCATCCGGGCTGTCAGGGCGTTGGAGCTGGCCGCACGGAGCTTCTGCTCTGGCTGGATGCTGATCTTCACAGATGGAGGGGCGGTCTTAATAGTACGCCGCTGTATGGTCTTCGGCTCCAACTGTTTCCGTGGCTTTTCCTTGATCCGGATGATTTCCGGCTGTTTCTGGCGAATGGCATTCTGCCTTGCGGTATCTGCGGCTGCTTTTTTCCGGCTCTGTTCCCGGATGGAGAACTGCTTCGTTTCTGGAATCTCCTGCCCATTCTGGATTCTCGGTGTCTCCCTGGCTACCCGGATCTTCTGTTCTTTCGTCTTGACGGCATCTGAAATTGCCTTTTGCCGCTGAGCTTTCTGGATCTGGACTTCCTGATTTTCCCGTTCTTTGACCTTCACATGGGATGCCGCCTGTTCCCAGCTCTTCTGCTCGGTGCTTCCCGGCTGGCCGTATCAGTGCCCTGTGTGCCTTCTGTTTCTCTTGCAGCTTCTTTCCCGGTTTCTTTTTTTGCTCCCGACTCTCGTTTATCTTCTCGTAGGAAGCCTGCGCTGCTATCTTTCCGGCTCTGGTTACGGTTCTGCCAATCTTTCTGGCAGCCCACTTTTCTGCGGATGTGACTTTCCCACTGGCATATTCCGATGGGGACTGTTCCCCCATATCATTGTCCCTGGCATTTGCGATGGTCTGAGATTTTTCCTTGCTCTCCAGTATGGCCGTCCGCATCAGCTCTTTGGGGATTCTGGAGGCAGGATTTTTGACCTTTGGTTTTGTTGTGACTTCTTTGGTTTTGATATCCTTCATCTCTCACCTCCAGTCCCGATCTGTACTGCTCTTACGCTTCGCCCGGCTTGGTCGTCATCAGACGGTACAGCTTCGTATTTCTTGGAAACGAGTTTTCAAACGGCACCAGATTTCCGGAGCAGCGGATCAGTCCGTGGCCGGCACCTACATTGGTGATGTAGGATAACTGGTTATCCGAAATGTTCAGAAGTGCCGCAAGCTCATCCCGGTCGGTAGTGGCCTGATTCAAAAGGATCAGAAACTCACTGTTCGCCAGCATCAGGCGGGCGGTATCGGATTTTAGAAGTTCCTCTACATTCTGGGTAAGCCCGGTCACAAATCCCGAATACTTACGGATACGCTTGTACAGGCGGTAGAAAAAGTCCGCACTGTATTCATAGCGGAACAGCAGATAAAACTCATCCGCAAAGATCCATGTCGTTTTTCCCTTCTTCCAGTTCTGGATCACACGGTTAAAAATGGAATCCAGTGTGACCAACATTCCAAGTGGCATCAGCTGTTCGCCCAGCTCCCGGATGTCATAATCGATGATACGGCTCTTCGTATTGACATTGGTTTCCTGGGCAAAGGTGTTCAGGCTTCCGTTAATAAACAGTTCCGAAGACAATGCCAGCCCTCTGGCTTCTTCCTCCGGCTGGAGCATGAGCTGTCGGTACAGATCCTTTAGGGTCGGCACCTGCCCTTGGTATCCGCCCCTCATATAATCCCGGTACACGTCTGCGGTGCAGCGGTCGAGAATGGATTTCTCCTTTGCCGAAAGGTTTCCGGCTCCTACGAGCTGCTCAAAGAGAGACAGGATAAATTCTGACTTTTCAATCAGAGGATTGCGTTCATTGCCATAGGCGGAGTCCATGTCCAGTGCATTCAAATGGGTATCAGAAGTTGCCGAGATCCGGATGACCTCTCCGTTTAAGGCTTCCACCAGAGAAGCAAACTCGGACTCTGGATCGAGGATAAGGATGTCATCTTCCGTGGAAAGGGCAAGGTCTACGATCTCTTCTTTTGCCGAGAAGCTCTTTCCGGAACCGCTGACTCCCAATCGGAACGAATTTCCATTTAACAGCTTCCGGCGGTCTGCCACCAGCATATTTTTGCTGACCGCATTCTGCCCATAGTAGATGCCGCCCGGCTGCATGATCTCCTGCGTATGAAATGGAATCAATACAGCGGTGGACTCTGTGGTAAGGGTACGCACCGCATCGATCTTCCGCAGGCCATACGGCAGGACGGTGTTCAGCCCATCGACCTGTTGCCATTTCAGGGTTGCCATCTGACAGAGGTGCTTTCTTGCAATGGAATACAGGGTTTCCGTATCAGAATCCAGTTGTTTCTTGCTTTCTGCCATATGTACCATTGTCAGGATACCGAACATCATCCTCTGGTCCCTGGTAGTCAGATCGTCCAGCATTTCCTTGGTCTCTTTTCTCTGCAGCTCCATATCATAGGGAACCACGGCAGAAAAGTTATTGTTTGCATTCTGGCGTCTCTGCCAGTTCGTCACATTGGTCTCCACACCCAGCAGTCGGTTCTGGATTTCACGCACCGCTTCATCGGTCGGTACGGGGATGATATCAATGGACAGCATCAGGTTCCTGCCAAGGCTGCACAGTTCGGAGATCATCTCATCCTTTACATAGCTGGCGTAATCTTCCATAAAAAGGACTCTGCCGTACTGCTCGCCCAGCTTGAAATGGTCGTTGTGGAACTCCATCGTATCTGGGCAGATCCAGTCCTTGAAGCTGTGTCCCTTTTTTGCAAAGGCTTTCATATCAAACGAAAAGCTCTGCGGAACATCTGCCTTGAAAAAGTCCCGGAAGATCTGAAGCCTCTGTTCCGCATCCAGCTCTTCCCCAATAGAGGACAGCTTGGCCAGATGGGTGATGATGTCCGTTCCCACACGTGCGAAATAGGTTCTGGCTTCATCGATGTTTTTCTTGTGGACGCTGATGGTCAGATAGCGTTCCTGGTAGATACTGTTGTTGGTACCGGAGATCTTGGAAAGGAGCATGTCATTGTACTCTTTCCGGTACTCGTCCAGACCGTCCCCTTTCATCGGGATCAGCAGGGACTGCTCAAACTCTTCCTTGTTGATCTTACGATTGTTCAGGGTGATCTTCGCCGTACAGCCAGAATCCAGTGCATTTAAAAGTTCAGAGTAGTCCAGGAACATTTCCGTCTTGTCCGCTTTACTGGCAATGGAATAGTTGATATCCGTAAACCGGAATGTCCTGGAATACTTGCTCTCCACCTGAAAAATACCATCTGGCCAGATCTTGCGAATCGGGATGGCCTGCTGGACAGACTTCGGTACTTTAAATTTTTCCTTGTCCTGTTTCAGTGTCTGACTCAGGGTTTTAATCAAAGGCATCACCCCTTCCTCTTCGCTTCTTTGGTTTCTTCTGTTTCGTCCGCTTCTTTTCCAGAAGTTCCGCTCCGTTTCCCATCATTTTCTCACCCAGCCGCAGGCTCTCTTCCATGCAGGAAAAGTACAGGTTCTCCGACTTAAATACCAGCCGCTTCGGGTACAGCAGTTCGGATTTAATGACTACCCATGCAAACTGTTCTGCCGTCATGCCGTGGTAACGAAAAAAGCCGCAGGCTGCAAAGGGAGCCGCCCCAAGGATGCACAGCCATCCGGTTACCTGTTCCCCGGCATATTTCCGGGTGAGGAAATAAATCCCAAGGGCTGCCAGGATCGCCAGTACCGAAAATAAGCACTGCCGGAAGCTTAAGCCCCAGAACATTGACTCCTGATAGTCTCGGATTTCTTTATTCATTTTCACTTCCATGTTGTTTTCTACCTTTCTCTTTGTAATCTCTGTTTTTTCTTTTGTTTCTGTTTTGGTACATCCCTTTGCCGGATGCCATTTCTTTCCATAAATCTTTTTGTTCCTTCCGGATCAAGCTCTGCCAGTTTTTTCAGGTCGAATGCAACCCTCTGGAAGATGCAGTAACCGGAGGATGCGGTATCCGGCTGTATCGTTCCCAGCTTATGCTGCTTTATAAAACGAAGCTTTTCTTTGCTGAAATTGTGGTCGATATAGGCTTCATTGATACCGCCCAGCGGAGCAAAAGGCAGGTTTACCGTAAGGTCTGCAAAGCTTTCCGGGTATCCATCTTCCATATGGTAAAGCCCGATATAGAGATTGTCATCGCTCATGTAACTGTCTACCCTGAGAAATAATTCCTCCCGGCCATACTGCCAGTCGTAGCTCAGTGTCTTTGGTTCTTCCATTTTTTTCGCCTCCTATAATCCCATGATTTCTTTTACGATACGGTCAGATGCCTTGACTGCACCAACCAGTACCAGCAGGTTAAATACCAGCTCCCCGACATAATTCCAGACAATGGTCACGGCGGACAGGCTGGTGTCCCCGATGGCCGGCGGACTTGATGCAAACACCGAAAAGATGATGCAGGCCAGTGCGATGATGGCTCCTTCCAGACATACTCCGGCGTAAGAGCGGATAAAGTTCTTCCCCACAGACTGGGTTGGCTCCCCAGCAAAAGTTGCCAGCGGAATCGGTGCGATGGCTGTATACATGTACAGCTTAAACATTCTCCCGTATACAGTCAGAATCATGACAAATGACAATACCGTAATCAGCAGGCTTCCTAATAAAGTTACGATCCACAAAGGGATAGATTCCAGCATCCCCACCGCTTCGATCTTGTCCACGATCTCCGAGGGCAGCTCCGTTACAGTTCCACCTGCCATCCCGGAGTGGGACATGATATTTGTTACAATGCCCTGCACAATGGAAAAGATCGCGGTCAAAAGCTCCATGCCGGACATGACGGCTCCCTGTGCCAGTGCAAAACGGATAAAGGCTTTCACTACGTGTTCCGGCTTTTTCATATCCGTGAAGCTCCCACAGGTTTTTACCAGCCCTGCCGCAAAGAACAGAACCAGCAGGCCGTACCCGATGGCTTTCAGTCCACCGTTGATGTTCGTCATCACGCTCCAGATCGCCCCACCCTTGAAATTCTCCGGGCTTTGCGTCAGCAGTGTCCAGATCTCAGCCAGCTTGTCGCTCCAGGTCTGCAAGGCAGAATTTAGATTCTGTACGATCCAGTTATCACTCAAACAGTTTCACCTCCCATCCTGCAAAAGTGAGCAGGGAGCCGGCATTTCGCATGGCTCCCCTTCTGGTCTCTCTTACTATCCCATGATTAGGTCCAGGATCTCTTTTGCAAAGGTAATGATGATACCGCCTGCCAGTGTCAGAAATCCGTTTGCCCTCTGGCTTGGATCGTGGCTCTTTAAGGACAGACCGACCTGCACAATACCAAATCCCAGCAGGATCAGGCCAATGGCTCGGATCAGGGAAAAGATAAACGTGGACAGGTTATTGACTACGGTCAGCGGATCGCCTGCGGCATAAACGCAGGTCGCCCCAATGCAGATCGACAGTACCGTAACTGCATACAGAGCAAACAGTTTCTTCTGCCCTCTCTTCATCTTCAGCGGTGCGGTCTCTTTCCTGATTTCTGTGTGTTTCTTATTTTTCAGTAAATTCATTGGCATTCCTCCCATCAAAAAAGCTCCCCGATGATGTCCTCATCCAGAAGCAGTTCGTAATCGTCATATCTTGTTTCGTCAAAGGTAAAATCGTCATGCGCCAGCGGTGCTTTCGCATAATTGAACGGGCCGGCACCTCCGTCCTCGGTATACCGGATGTTGGGATGCTTCATCAGGTCATACTTGGCATCCAGTATGGGCCGCTCCCCGCGGATAAACAGAAGTGCATTCTGGTTATCCAGCATACGGACTTCATCCGGCTGTAACAGCTCCCTTCCGCTCTGCTGGAAGTTGGTGGAGTAGCTGCCGGATTTTCCTTTGGTCTGCCCGTAGGTGTTGGTGTCTATGGTTTCTTTCCCCAGTAATTCTGATACATATTTGTGTGTCTCTTTTTCATTGCCGCCCAGGTACAAAAACTCATCGCAGTTGCCCACCAGACTTTCCCAGGAGTCCTTGAACAGAGCCTTTAGCTGGCTCATGTTCTGGATGATGATGCTGCAGTAAATGGAACGGGAACGGGCAGGTTGCCAGAATCTTCTCAAACTCATTGGCAG
>ENA-OQED01000104-OQED01000104.1-human-gut-metagenome-genome-assembly--contig:-NODE-104-length-31941-cov-1.198277_pt1 | contig 31941 bp, 33 predicted proteins | sample MGYA00242790_ERZ504625 | MGnify/ENA primary metagenome ERZ504625 (study PRJEB26092, sample SAMD00036345) | human gut metagenome | host: Homo sapiens | study: EMG produced TPA metagenomics assembly of...
CTATATAGTAGTTTTTTAATAATACTATATAGGAGTTTTACTGTCAAGAGTTTATATGTCTTAATAGGTAAATTCCGTTTTTTTCAATTCTCCAAACTGGAATTTAACGAACTAACCTCTTTACTCTTTCAACATAATCATCTGCATGATTTATGCTAATATCTCCGTGATAATATCCTTGTAATGCTTCAAGTTCACTATTTGGTATTAAATGAACAATTTTAGTTGCTGATTTTTTCATAATAGGTCTTTCTTTACTTCCAACTAATACGAGGGTCTTTGCTTTAGTATGCGATAAAGTGTTTTTTACTTCATAATTAGAATTTGACTTCATAAAAGCAATTAAATTATCTTTTGTAATTTTACAAGTATCTTCATAATATAGAGCAAACAAGCTTTTTTTAAGTTTCAAACTTTTAAATTGTAGTTTTGAAAACCACTTTTTACTTATCAAACAATATGATAAATTAAATATTGGCTCTATCATTTTATAGGTAAAGTCCATTGGCATTACAAAAGCACTTTCAATAATAGCACATTCACATATATTAGGATTTTTAGATAATATTTCTAATAAAATTTGTCCGCCTAATGATAACCCTCCAATTAGTTTTACTTTTCCATTATAATTTTTATTTATAAAATTTATTATTTCTAGAGCATTGCTTTCAATAGAAGTAAAATTTGTATCACTTCCTGAATGTCCATCTAATATAGGAATAACTATGTGAAATTCATTTTCAAGCAAGGATATTTCATCTATATAATTCCACCAAGAAAGACCTCCACCGTGTAATAAAATTATAATATCATTATTCTTTGATCCATATTCTTTATATTCCATCTTACACCTCTAAATTCCGAGTTATCCCCCCAGTATACCACGCTTTTTCCTCCTGCGGAAAAGATACCGCGCACAAAAGGCTTCTCCGGCAACTATCCGCGCCCCGGCTCATACAATCTAACAACTATGTACCGGGAGGGATATCGTGTGCTGCTGACCTTACTGCAATTTTTCGCCACAAAATTTCTGTTTCTGGCGCTCCATCTGGAAAGCGGCTGCTTTCCGCGTCCGCTCACAGCCCGGGAAGAGGCCGCCGCTTTCAGCGCCCTGCACGCCGGGGATGCCGCCGCCCGGGAAAAGCTGATCCGCCACAATCTGCGGCTGGTGGCGCACATCGTAAAAAAATATTACGCCCTGCCGGGTGATCAAGAGGATCTTGTTTCCATCGGCACCATCGGGCTGATGAAAGCGGTAGATACCTTTGATGCCACACGCAAGGCGCGGTTTTCCACTTATGCCAGCCGCTGCATTGAAAACGAGATCCGTATGCAGTTCCGGCGGGAGCGCAAGAGCGGGCAGACCGTTTCCCTGCAAGAATCCTTGGAGGCAGACGGGGACTCTGCGCTGACCTTAGCGGACGTGATACAGGACGGCTTTTGCATGGAGGACAGCTGTGAGCGGCAGGAGGATGTCCGGCGGCTGCGGCAGCTGCTGGACACCCTGCCCGCCCGGGAGCGGCAAATCTTACTGCTGCGGTATGGGCTGGCCGGGCAGCCGCCCCTGACCCAGCTGGAGACCGCCGGGCTGCTGGGCATCAGCCGCAGCTACGTTTCCCGGCTGGAGACCCACGCGCTGGAACTGCTGCGGCAGGCGTGGGGCAAAAACGGCTAGTTTTCACTCCTGCAAAATTTTCAACTGTAACTCGTCCAGTTGTTCAAAAGTATATAGCCGGTTAAAAGCTTCTACCAGTTCCTTTTTGGAAAGGCGCGGCGGCAGCCCCAGCGCATTCAAGAGTCTAGCCTTGCGCTCGGCGCTGCCGGGCTTGCCGGAAAGCCCCCACTCGTACAAATCAGTATAGGTGATCTGCCGCCCCGCCGGGCGCACCGGCGCGGCACCGACTTCCGCGCCCAAGGCGTCCAGCAGTGCCTGCCGCACAAGGGCGTCATCCACGCCCTCTACCCCCAGCAGCCCCTCCTTGCCGGGCTGCGCCTTGCGCTTTTCCTTGCCGTGGATGGCGGGCACATAAGCCTGCACCACGTTCTGCGCACCCACCATGTTGGTGATGTAGTTGCGGATTCGGAAGCCTGCCGCGTCCGAATCCGTGAGCAAGATCAAACCGTTTTCTGCGCCAGCGCCCGGAACAGCTGCTGGCGCTGTTTGTCTTTATAAATGCCAAAACCATCCGTCAGCAGGATCATGGCATCGGTCAGGTGCGCCAGACGGACGGCATCGTACTTGCCCTCCACGATCAGCACCCGGTCGGTATGGATCATCTTGCTTTGCATCATCTTCCGCTCCCCGCCAGCGCCAGACGGCACAGGGCTGTTTCCAGCAGTGTCTGCGCCGCCACAGGCTGGCTTTTCAGGCTCTGGTCCAGCTCCAGCAGCACCTGCAAGCAGGCCTCCAGCTGGGGCAGGGTGTAGTGGGCGGCAGTTTCTGCCGAGCGCTTCAGCCGGTAGTCACTGCCCTTATAGCCAAAATCTTTGTGCACCGCACTGTAATTCTTCCGCTTTGCCGCCCCAAGCTTTACCCGGTACAGGTCCACATAGTTGCCGATCATGGCCGCTGTAATGGCAATGGGCTCCTGCTGCAGCCGCAGCAGGGTCTGCAGCTTTTTGCAGGCTCCGGTGGCGTTTTTGGCGGTGATCATGCGGATCATCTCGAACACATCCGCTTCAAGGCTCACCGTGCCCATCTCCGCCACCATGGATGCGCTCACGGTCTGGTAGCCGGACAGGGCACAGAGCTTATCCACCTCGTTTTCCAGCAGAAAGGGGTCCTCGCCGCAGCGCTCCAGCAATGCGGTGGCTGCGCCGTCCGGCAGGGTTGCGCCCTGCGCCTTTGCGCGCTCCATCATCAGATTTTTCAGTTCAAAGGGGCGGGGCTTTGCCAGCTCCTCCGTGTAGCCGATGGCCTTGCACTGGGCTTGCAGCTTTTGCGCCTGCTTGCCCAGCTTGATCTTTCCGCGTTCCAGCGGGAATACGCTGCCCAGCACTGCCACAGCGTTTTCCAAGCTGGAAAGGGTACTGCACAACTCGTCCAGGTCCTTGCTGCCGTAGGCTGCGGGGTCTATTTCCGGCAGCACCACCACACGCCGGGTACCGAAAAAGGAGATGGTACCCGCTGCCATGATAAGCTGTTCCAGTTCCGGCGCAGCACCGTCCAGGATCGTGGCGTCCTCGTCGCTGTCTGCCGACAGCACCCGCACCGCCGCCGCCACTGCCTGCCGCACCAGATACCGCTCGCTGGAATAAAAATAGTAGACCGGGCAGCCCTTGTCGGCCAGCTGCCGGAGTTTTGCTTCCGTGGCCATGCAAATGCCCCTTTCCTGTTATAAATTGCTCCTTGTATTGTACCACACTCGGCCCGGATTGCAAAGCATTAGCCCAGCCTTTCGCCGCCGGTGCGGCGCAGGCTGAGGGTGGCAGTGTACTGCGTTTCCGGCGGCATCCAGCTGTAACTGCGCAGCGCCAGCAGTTTTTGGTACTGCACCACCTCCGGCTTTTTGGCCGAGGCCACCAGCCACTCCGTTTGCAGCAGCTGCGCCAGCTCTGCCTTTCCGCTCAGGGTCACAAACTGCCGGTTGCCGATGCTCAGCCGCACAAGACACCCTTCCCGGGTGCGCAGCAGTTCCACCGCCGCCGGGGTGCAGCGCAGCTTGCGGCTGGCATTGACCGGCAGACGCTCTGCCCGGATGCCCTGCTGCGCGGGCAGGGTGCAGGCGGTTTTTGCGTTCATGCGCAGGTCTACCACCAGTTCCACAGTGCGCACGCCCCGCCGCGCCAGCTGGTTTTCCACCGCACGCTGGGCGGCGCTGCCGCCCCGGAACAGCACCACTGCCCGGTCGTTCTGGGCAACCACTACCGCAGGTGCCTGTGCGCTGCCCACAAGGTCGATATGCACCACGTCACGGCTGAGGGCGTTGCCCAGCCCGATGCCTACCGCTGCTGCCAACAGAATGCCCGGCACTGCCACCCGCAGACGCACCCGCCAGCGGAAAGCAAGTACCCCAAGACCGCACAGCAGCAGACAGACCAGTGCTGCGTAGGCGGTGTCAAAGTAGATGCTGCCGCCGGGCTTTGTGCTGAGCCAGACCGCCCAGCCGTTCAATAGCCCTGTGAGCAGGTCTGCCGCCCGGGAGAGTACCCCATGCACCGGTGCCAACCACGGCACCAGTCCAACAAAAGCTACTGCCAGCCCCAGCAAAAGCAGCGGCTGCACCATCCACAGCACCGCGATGCTGGAAACCACCGCCCATGCGCTGACACTCAACCCCCGCAGCACCAGCACCGGGAAGGTAGCCGCCGAGGCGCAGGCGGCAATGCAGGCACTCTCTACAAGACCCTGCACGCCCTTCGGCAATTTGCTGTACCACGGGCGTCTGACCGGCTTTTGCAGGTTTTCCCCCGCTTTGACCCAGAAACGCCTGTCGTGGGCGTCCCGCATCCGGCGGATGCAGGCGTTGCCCGCCACCGTGCCCACCACTGCCGCAAAGGAGAGTTCAAAGCCGATATCCCACACCGCATAGCTGTTGGCGGCGGTCATCAGGATGCCTGCCGCCGCCAGCGAGGTAAGGGCGTCCGGCGGTCCCCACACCCACACGCCCAAGGCGCTGACCCACACCGCCACAGCGGCGCGGCGCACCGAGGGCGTAAAGCCGGTCACGCCCATCAGCACCAGCGCCAGCAGGCTTTTCCAGACCGTGCGCCGTCTGCGGCTGCGGTAGCTCTGCTCCCAGCGATAGGGCAGCAAAACGCTCAGGATATCCCCGCACAGAATGGAAACGTGCATGCCGCTGACCACCAGCACATGGGAAAGCCCCGCACCCCGGTAGGCGCTGCGCAGCTGCGCCGAAAGCCCGCTGCGGTCTCCCACCGTCATAGCAGCCAGCACGCCGCCGGTGTCCCGGTGCATGGCACGGCGCAGGCTCTCGCTCAGTTTTTGCTGCAAGCGGTGGGTGCGGGCACGGAGCTGCCGCTCTCGCCCAGTACGGTGAGCTGCGGCTTTTCTGCCAACGGCTCTGCCTGCAAAGCGATGCCGTCTGCGTACTGCGCCGTCCGTTCTGCTTCATCCGGTGCCGACAGCGTGAACCCGCCCTGCACCCGCTGCCCTGCCGCGCAGGCGGGCAGCTCTGCACAGGCTATGCGAAAGCCCGCCGGGCTGCCGTTCACGCTTTCTACCCACAGGGTCGCGTCCACTGTGTCCGAAAAATAGTTACTATCCACGCGCTCCACCTCAGCAGTCAGCAGCACGGTGCGCCCGGCGTAATTTGCCCGGACACGCTCCAGCCGGGCGCTCGTGGTATGCACCGCGCAAAGCCCCGCCAGTGCGCCCAGCAGCAGACAGAGCGCCAGCTTGCGGCTGCGGCGCGGGATGCAAAGCAGCAGCAAAAAGGCAACAAAAAATGCCGCAAACGGCATAAAAAGCTCCGTTTGCGGCAAAAAGTCCATAGGAAACTAAGGCCCATCATTCCGGCGCAGAACGCGCAGAGCGGGCGGCGCATCCCGGCTTAGTGGAAGAACAGGGGCAGCGGCTCAAGGAAGATGATATCCTTGCGCTCAGAAGCGTCGCCCTCGGCCAGAACAGCGGCCTGACCCACGATGGTGCACTGGGTCTTTTCTGCCAGCGCGTCCAGTGCCTTCAGAGAGCCGCCGGTGGAGATGACATCGTCTACCACCAGCACCCGCTTGCCGTTCATCTTTTCCAGCTCCTTGCGGTCGATGACCAGCTTCTGCTTACCGGCAGTGGTAATGGACTGGTCCTCCACCACCACAGGGTCCGGCATATACAGCTTGACACCCTTGCGGGCGCAGATGTAGGGCTTGCCGCTCTGACGGCTCATCTCGTGTGCCAGCGGGATGCCCTTGGCCTCTGCGGTGAGCAGGATATCAAAATCCGGGCACTTCTTCAGCAGCTCCGCAGCAGCGGCCACGGTCAGCTCGGCATCACCCAGCATGATAAAAGCTGCAATGTCCATGTGGTCGTTCACCTTGCAGATGGTCAGTTCACGGGTCAGGCCCGCAACATTCAGGGTATAGGTCTTTGCCATAACAATTCCCTTTCTTTTGTTCGATCCGTTATTTTTATGCGCGGCTCAGACAGGCAGCTTCTCGCCGCCCAGCACATGGAAATGCAGGTGCTTCACGGTCTGGCCGGCATCCTCGCCGACATTGGAGATCACGCGGTAGCCGTTGTCCAGGCCGACTTCCTTGGCCAGCTTGGCGATCACGGCAAAGATATGGCCCAGCAGGGCACCGTCCTCCTCAGTCAGGGCAGCGGCACTCTGGATGTGCTTTTTGGGCACAACAAGGAAGTGCACCTTGGCCTGCGGGTTGATATCGTAAAACGCCACGACCTGATCGTCCTCATACAGCTTTTTGGAGGGGATCTTGCCCTCGGCGATCATGCAAAACAGACAATCTTCCATGGGAATTGCTCCTTTCGATTTCTTTTCTCGCCCTCTCAGTCGAGCTTTGCTCGACAGCTCTCCCAAAGGGAGAGCCTATGCATCTGACAGGACAACAACTGCAAACTTGCAGAACCATTGCCTAAGGCCGCTCTTGCCTCTCCCTTTGGGAGAGGTGGCAGCGCTTCTGCGCTGCCGGAGAGGGTGAGCCCGCTTCCAATCAGCCCAGCTGCTTCTCAACGATGCCCTTGACAGCGGCCAGAGCCTCGTCGATCTTGGTCTCGTCCTTCAGGCCGGCCATTGCAAAGTCGGGCTTGCCGCCGCCCTTGCCGCCTGCGATGGCGCTGATCTCCTTGACCAGCACGCCAGCCTTGAGGCCCTTTTCCTGTGCCAGCTTGTTCACGGTGACAGCCATGGTGATCTTATCGTCTGTCTTGCCTACCAGAACCGCCACGCAGGGGTTCACCGCCTTATCGCGGATGGAGTCGCACATACCGCGCAGGGTGTCGCCGGTGGTGCCGGTGAAGTAAGCAGAAGCGATCTTCACGCCGCCGACTTCCTCGGCATTGTCGAACAGGCTGCTCACCTTGGAGGCGGCGACCTTGGCCTTGATCTCCTCCAGCTCCTTGCTCATGGCCTTGTTCTCGGCCATGACGGCCTCGGCACGGATGGGCAGAGAGGTGATGTTGTTGGCCTTCAGGGTGTTGGCCACGGTGTGCAGCATTGCCTCCTGCAGATTTGCACGGACGAGCAGGTTGCGGCCGGTGACAGCCTCGATGCGGCGGATACCGGCGGCAACAGAGGATTCGCTGACGATCTTGAATCCGCCAATCTGGGCGGTGTTCTTGACGTGGGTGCCGCCGCAGAACTCGGTGGACCAGCCCTCGATGTTCACAACGCGGACGACCTTGCCGTACTTCTCGCCGAAGAGGGCCATTGCGCCCAGCTTCTTGGCCTCCTCGATGGGCATCTCCTTGACGGTGACGTTCATCGACTCGTAGATCTTATCGTTGACGATCTTCTGCACCCGGGCCAGCTCCTCAGGCGTGACGGCGCTGAAGTGGGTGAAGTCGAAGTGGGTGATCTCCGCATCCTGATAGGAGCCTGCCTGATGGACATGGTCACCCAGCACTTCACGCAGGGCAGCCTGCAGCAGAATGGGTCGCAGTGTGGTTGCGGCAGACGGACATCCGGTATTCCTTGTCCACCTGAGCGTTCAGGTGGTCACCCACCTTGACGATGCCGCTCTCCAGCACGCAGGTGTGGACGTAGTAGCCCTTGGGGGTCTTTTTCACGTCCAGCACACGCAGGCTGCACTCGGGGCCGGTCAGCAGGCCGTTGTCCGCCACCTGACCGCCCATCTCAGCGTAGAACGGGGTCTTGTCCAGAACCACCAGCACGCCGTCCTTTGCCTCCTCGTCGGTGGCAATGGCATCGGTCAGGGTCTCCTCGTCGCTCAGGGCAACCACAACGCCGGTGTCGTTCAGGGTCTCATAGCCGGTAAAGACAGTGGGCTCAACGGTCAGGCCGCCGAACAGGTCCTCGCTCCAGCCGGAGATGTTCTTCTTCAGGCGCTCGGCACGGGCGCGCTCCTTCTGCTTCTTCATCTCAGCATGGAAGCCGTCCTCGTCGATCTCAATGCCCTGCTCGGCAGCGATCTCCTTGGTCAGGTCGAGGGGGAAGCCGAAGGTATCGTTCAGCTTGAACACGTCCAGACCCTTGAGCAGGTGCTGGTGTGCCTTTTCCAGGCCGTCGATCATGTTGTTCAGGATGTTCATGCCGGCATCGATGGTGCGGGCAAAGTTTGCCTCCTCGGTGCCGATGACCTTCTTGATATAGGCGTCATGCTCACGCAGCTCGGGGTAAGCGGACTCGCTGGACTGGATGACGGTCTCCACCAGATCCACGAGGAAGGGGTGGTCGATGCCCAGCATCCGGCCATGGCGGGCGGCACGGCGCAGCAGACGGCGCAGCACATAGCCGCGGCCCTCGTTGGAGGGCAGGATGCCGTCAGACACCATAAAGGTGCAGCTGCGGATATGTCGGTGATGACGCGGATGGAGATATCGGTCTTGGGGTCCTGCTTGTAGGTCTTGCCTGCAATGTGCTCCACATGGTGCAGCACGCTCTGCACGGTATCCACCTCGAACAGGTTGCCCACGTTCTGCATCACGCAGGCCAGACGCTCCAAGCCCATGCCGGTATCAATGTTGGGGCGTGCCAGACGCTCGTAGTGACCCTTGCCGTCGGCATCGAACTGGCTGAACACGAGGTTCCAGATCTCCATATAGCGGTCGCAGTCGCAGCCCACGCCGCAGGTCGGCTTGCCGCAGCCGTACTCGGGGCCGCGGTCAAAGTAGATCTCGGAGCAGGGGCCGCACGGGCCGGAGCCGTGCTCCCAGAAGTTGTCCTCCTTACCCAGACGCACCATGTGGTCCGGGGCGATGCCAACCTTCTTGGTCCAGATATCGTAGGCCTCGTCATCCTCCTCATACACAGAGATGTGCAGACGGTCCTTGGGGATAGCCATCCACTCGTCACTGGTCAGGAACTCCCAAGCCCAAGGAATGACCTCGTCCTTGAAGTAATCCTGGAAGGAGAAGTTGCCCAGCATCTCAAAGAAGGTGCCGTGGCGGGCAGTGATGCCCACGCGCTCGATATCCGGGGGTGCGGATGCACTTCTGGCAGGTAGTCACGCGGTGGCGGGGCGGCTCCTCCTGTGCCAGGAACCACTTCTTCATGGGGGCCATGCCGCTGTTGATCAGCAGCAGGCTGGGGTCGTTCTTGGGTACCAAGGGGAAGCTGTCCAGACGCAGATGACCCTTGCTTTCAAAGAAGCTCAGGTACTTTTCGCGCAGTTCATTCAAACCGGTCCATTGCATAGATCTTTCTCTCCTCAATTGTCTTTGGCGTTTGTGCGCCGTTTTTATGCTGTTATGGCAGAGGGGCGGCACGGAGAAAAAACAAAAAACAGCCCTCATCCCAAAAGGGACGAAGGCTGCTTGTGCATCAAACTCCGTGGTACCACCCAAATTGCAAAGGATAACGTGTCCCCTGCCGCTTTCGGCGCATTAACGCTGCGCAGCGTCCGGTTTACATTCGCCGGAAGCTCCGGGGTGGCGCGAAATGATCCCGACCGGAGCACCTTACAGCCGTGGGCGCTCTCTCTGAACGGCGGTGTACATTTCTGACCCCATCATTGCCATCTGTCATAATTTTACATTCCGCAAGGCAGGCGAAGCGCCCCTTTGCGTACAGCTAAATTATAGCATACGCAAAACGTTTGTCAACGGTTTTGAGCAAAATTTACGGCACCCAGATGCGGCGCACCTCCAGCACCTTGCCGCCCTGCACCACCAGCGTGGTATTATAGGTGGTCCAGTTATCGGGGTCTGCATTGATCGCTGCTGCCACCGCATCTGCGCCCGTAGTCTCCACGGCTTCGGCCTGTGGGTCGGCAGAACTGTCCTTCAGCACTACATCCTCTGCCAGCGGCATCGTCTTTTCTCCCATCTCGTAATAGAGCGGGTAATCGTCAAAGGTCATCGTCCGGTAGGTGTCATCATCCTCCAGCTTCAAGTCCAGCCCGCCGGGCTGCTCTATGCCGCCGTTGATGCTTACAAGATGGTATTCGTCATTTTTTTCGATGCTCGTCACCGCATTGTTCACGACCTGATTCCATGCCGCACCCTCTTCGTGGAAGGTGATCTTGTCGCCAACGGCAAGGTTTTCAATATCTTCTTTTTTATAAAGGTCGTAGCTGAACACCTTTGCAGTCAATTTACCGTTCTGCACACCGGAGGTAATGGAGGCAGAAACAAATGTGGTGGTCTGCGTGTCATCAAGGTCATCCAGTGTCCATGTCAGCAGATTGATTGGCTCTGTAACGCCTTCTTCTGCCACATGGGACGAGGCCGGCACTGCACTGGATGCGGGGGTGCTGGCGGGGGTGCCGGAGCCGCCGCAGGCCGTCAATGCGATACCCGCAGCCAGAACAGCCAGAATCTTATATTTCAGGTTCATAAAAAATACCTTCTTTCTTGACGCGGTAGATTTATTCCGCTACAATAAAAAACGAATCAAGAACCCATTCTATTGCAACTGATTTTAAGATAGAGAGGAATTTCCCGTGAAAATTTTAAAAGTAAAGTGTCTTGCCCCCACCCGGCTGGACAATTATCTGACCCAACAGTACCCCGCCCTGACCCCCGGCCGCCTGAATAAGGCGCTGCGGGAGAACAAGATCAAGCTGAACGGCAAAAAGCAACCGCTTTCCACCCGCGTGATGGCGGGCGACGAGATCAAGCTGTTCATCTTGGACGATGTGCTGGACGCCGACTGCCGGGTGGAAGGCCCCGCGTGGAAGAACGCCCGCACCCCGGCGCAGGTGGTGTACGACTGCCCGCAGATTTTGATCGTGAACAAGCCTGCCGGCGTTGCGGTGGACGGTCCGGAGGACGACACTCTGCTGAACCGTGCGCTGCTGTACCTGAACAAGCAGGGCGAGTACAAGGAGAACGACCTGTACACCCCCGCCTTGTGCCACCGGCTGGACACCGGCACCAGCGGCCTTGTGATCATTGCCAAGACCCCGGAGGCCGAGGAGCTGTTCCTTTCTGCCATCAAGAACCGTGAGGTGCAAAAGACCTACCTCTGCGTCACCTTTGGCCGTCCCATGCCGCCGGACGCCACCTTGGGCGGCTATCTGCTGAAGGACGCCGACCGCGGCATCGTGAAGATCGTGGAGGACAAGCAGCCCGGTGCCAAGGAGGTGGAGACGCGGTACGAGACCATCGCCGTCTCCGGCCGTCTGGCTCTGCTGAAGGTGCAGCTGATCACCGGCCGCACCCACCAGATCCGCGCCCACATGGCCAGCATCGGCTGCCCCATCCTTGGCGACAGCAAGTACGGCAACAACAGCGCCAACCGGGAGCTGAAGCTGAAGTATCAGGCGCTGTGCGCATGGGAGCTGACCATGCCCCGCTTTACCCAGCCGGACTTTGCCTTCCTCAGCGGCAAGACCTTCCACGCCCCGAAGCCGTGGTATTACCAGCAGGTGCTGGACGGCACCTTGAAGTAACAAAAAAGGAGATGCCCTGCAGGGCATCTCCTTTTTTGTTACTTATAATAGAACGCTCAGACCCGCACCATATCCGGGGTGATCTCGGCCAGCGTATGGGCACCGCACATCTGCATGGTGTCGGCCAGCTCCCCGGCCAGCTTATCGATGTAGCACTTCACGCCCTCTGCGCCGCCGCCGTAAACTGCGGTCACGAAGGGGCGGCAGATCAAAACGCCGTCTGCGCCCAGTGCCAGTGCCTTGAACACATCCACACCGGTGCGGATGCCGCCGTCCACCAGCACCTTCACGCCGGTGCCCTTGAGGGCTGCGGCGATCTCCGGCAGCACCTCGGCGGTGGCAGGGCACTGATCCAGCACGCGGCCGCCGTGGTTGGACACCACGATGGCGGCGGCACCGGCCTGCTTTGCCTTCAGTGCGCCCTTAACGGTCATCACGCCCTTGACGATGAAGGGACGCTCGGCCAGCTGCACAATCTCGGCCAGTTCCTCCACGCTCTTGCTGCCGGCGGGCGGGGTCATGTTCTTCAGGAAAGGCAGACCCGCTGCGTCCACATCCATGGCCACGGCAAAGCAGCCGCTGGCCTTGGCCTGTGCCATTTTCTCGCGGATGGTGTCGATGTTCCACGGCTTGATGGTGGGCACGCCACAGCCGCCCGCAGCGCCGATGGCGCGGGTAGCCATCTCCATCACGGTGGGGTTGGTGCCGTCACCAGTAAAGGCAGCAATACCGTTTTCGGCACAGGCGCGCACCAGTACATCGTTATAGGTCATATCGGTGTAGGTATCGGAATAGTGCAGGTTCACTGCACCCACAGGGCCCGCAAAGAAGGGATAGCGGAAGCTTTTGCCGAACAGCTCCAGCGTGGTGTCCGGTGCACCGCCGGGGCACAGGGTGTCCATGTTTACCCGGATATCGGCCCACTTATTATAATTGCGGATAGCGGTATCGCCCACGCCCTTGGCACCCGGGCCGGGGATCTGGTTTTTACAGGCCACGCCGTTGCACACCGGGCAGGCCTTGCAGTATTGACCAATGCAGGTACGGGCATTGGCAAGTACTTCAGGATAAGTCATAAAAGCATCCTCCTTATATTTCCCGCCGCTGCGGCACAAAATGACCCACCGCAGTGCTCTTTGCCCTCAATATAGACCTATTTTAAAGGTGCGTCAAGGGCTTTTTGTGCTTTCCATCCATGCGGTAGAATACTTTCTCGCGTTTTTTCGTCATTTTTAAAAAAGTCCGATTTTTTCAAAAAAATCCTTGACAAAAAGCCTGCTTTCAGGTATTATAGTGGAGCGCCAAGGGCACCCGCCCAAAGGCAGAACAGAAGATGTGGAAAGATGGCTGAGTTGGTCTAAGGCGCACGACTGGAAATCGTGTAACGTGTCAAAAGCGTTCTGGGGTTCGAATCCCCATCTTTCCGCCAGAAACCTGAAACAGAAATGTTTCAGGTTTTTTGTTTTGTCCGCAGTTTGCGGCGCTTGACATTTGCGTGCAGTTCCGTTATGCTGAAGCAAATACGTTTTACCGGAAGGAGAGGTTTCCCATGGCATCTTCCCACAAAAAGCGCACCGGTCTGCGGGCGGCGCTGATCGTTCTGCTGTGTCTGGTTCTGGTGTGCGTGGTGGCTGCGGCAGTGCTGTACAGCTTCGTCAGCCGCAGGGTCAAGGCATTCCAGAGCGGTGCCAGCTTTGCGCTGGACTACACCATCACCTCCACCGAGGCCGAGCCCCCTGCTCTTTACGCCCTGCTGGACAAGTTCGGCGGCACCACCGGCAGTCTGACCGGCCAGTACACCCCCCGGGCGGTGCAGCTGGCGCTGTACCCAACGGGCACCAGCACCGTCAACGATGCCCCTCTGACCCGGATGTACATCAGCGAGGAAGAGACCCTGTACGACGCCGGGCAGCTGTACAACAAGCTGCGCAGCACGGTTGTGGCCGAGTATCCGCTGGCAAGCCTGCTGCTGCCGGGCTGGTCGCTGGGCAGCTACATTTCCCAAGACCAGCTGGCCACCCTGCTGGGGGTAGACCCCGCCGCCACCGGCTTGCAGCAGGTGAACGACTTCCAGCTGGACTTGAAACAGCTCAAAACCGTGCAGCCCGCCAACGCGAAAGAAGGTTACCTCTACCTTCAGCTGCCGAACCTCGCCGCCGGGGAGGATGCGCCGCAGCTGATTCTGGGCATCGAAAAGCAGGGTCTGCTCAAGACCCTGTCCCCCAAGGTGCACATCCTGCTGGACGTGCCCGCCCACCACATCCATGCAGAACTTTCCGGCACGGTGACTGCCTCCCAGACCGTGGTAACCGCTCCCACCTCCCGGATGCAGGACTCTGACGTGGAAAGCCTTGTGCAACTGCGCAAGACCATCGAGAGCATCGTGCAGTTCGTGCAGACCGCTGCCCAGAGCGATGATGCTGCCTCCCCTGCTGCATAAAAAGCTTCTATAAAAGCAAAAAATCGGACAGACTGCGGTCTGTCCGATTTTTTGCTTTTTATGATTTCTTACTTCTTTACGGTCTTTTTGCAGGGTGCACGCTTTGCCTTGGGCTTTGCGGCGGCAGGGGCAGTCTTGGCTTCCGCTGCGGGCGCTGCCTTGGCAGCCGGTTCAGCCTTAGTAACAGGCTCGGCCTTGGTTGCCACGGCGGGAGCTGCCTTCACCTCTACTGCGGGAGCAGCAGGCTCAGCCTTTGCCTTAGCAGCCTTCTTTGCAGCGGGCTTTTCTGCCTTGACCGGCTCTGCAGCCTTTGCGGCGGGCGTAGCGGCTTCTCCTCCACCTTCTTGGCGGTGCGGGGCTTGCGGGCTGCGGGCTTCTTGGCGGGAGCGGCTTCCTTGGCCGGTGCGGCCTTCGTCTCGGCAGCGGGTGCTGCTTGTTCAACCTTGGCGGCACGCTTTACGCGGTCCTTTACCTCAGAGATGACCCACAGCTGGTCACCACCGCCGGGCACCTCCTGCCAGATCTGCAGCACAGCGCCCACCTCGGCACCGATGCCCACGGTGTCCACGCACTTGCCGCCTGCCCAAGAAGAGCGCAGACGCACGGTGCCCTCCGGGGTGTGCTCCACCTTCCACATCTGGGACGTGCCGCCCACGTCCTCCCACAGGTGCAGCCATGTGCCGTTGGCAGTGCCGGTCATGGTCAGATCCAGCAGCTTGCCGGAGGCACGGTTGCGGATGCGGTACACACCATCGCCCTCGCGGACAAAGCTCCACTCCTGTTCGGGCTTGTGGTCATACTTGCCCAGACGGACAGTGCCGCCGTCCTTGCTGCCCTCCACTGCCTGAATAACATTGCCGGTGTGAGCGGCAATGGTATAAAAGCGGTCGGCCTCGATCACAGTTTGTGCTACGGATTTCATGTACAAATCCCTCCCAATCATAAAATGCACAGATTTTTCCAATTCCTTCTTATAAAGAATACCACATATCGTGATTTTTCACAAGCAATTCGACAATTCTTTAGCACTTTATATAGAAACCATCCTGTTTTCGCCTGCTTTTTCGCCCCTTCGCAGGGGCGAAAGGCCGTTTTTATTCCCTCGACATTTTGCCGCAACTGCGTTATACTGTTTTCATCAGGACTATCTGCCGCTCTGAAAGGGGCGGTTTTCTCGTTTTTTGAAGGAGGATATTTTTCCATGACCCAGCAGGACCGCACTGCGGTGCAGTATCACAAAATGACCGAGACCCCTATCCCCCGGCTGATCCTCAGCCTTGCCGCGCCCACGATTTTAAGTATGCTGATCACCAGCATCTACAATCTGGCGGATACCTTTTTTGTAGGGCGCATCTCCACCAGCGCTTCCGGCGCGGTGGGCGTCGTTTCCAGCCTGATGGCTATCATACAGGCGCTGGGCTTTATGCTGGGGCACGGCTCCGGCACCATCATCAGCCGCCGCCTGGGCAGTCAGGATACCCACGCTGCCACCCGCTTTGCTTCCACCAGCTTTTTTACTGCGCTGGCCTTTGGCGTAGTGCTGGCGGTGGTCGGTCTTGCCACCCTGCCGGACTTCATGATGCTGCTGGGCAGCACCGAGACCATTCTGCCCCACGCCTGCGCCTACGCCCGGCCCATCCTGCTTGCCGCACCGCTGATGATCTCCAGTCTGGTGATGAACAACATCCTGCGGTATGAGGGCAAAGCAAACCTTGCCATGGTCGGGCTGGTCACCGGCGGACTGCTGAACATTGCACTGGACCCGCTGTTCATGTTCGGGCTGGGGCTGGGCACTGCCGGTGCCGGTATCGCCACTGCCCTCAGCCAGACCATCAGCTTTGGCATTCTGCTGTATATGTTCCTGCAGGGCAAAACGGTCAGCCAGTTCCGGCTTTCCGCCGTCACCCGGGAGCCGCGCGAGTTTTTGCAGATCCTTGCAGGCGGCGCACCCAGCTTTGGCCGTCAGGGGTTGAACAGCATCGGCGGGATGCTGCTGAACATTGCCGCCCGCAGCTACGGCGATGCCGCCGTGGCGGGCATGAGCATTGTGTCCCGCATTTTTATGTTCATCCTCTCGGTGGCCATCGGCGTGGGACAGGGCTTGCAGCCGGTGGCGTCCTTCAACTACGGCGCCCGCAAATACCACCGAGTGCGGCAGGCCGCCGTCTTTACCCTGAAAGCCGCCTTTGCGCTGCTGGTGGTGCTGATCGCGGTGTGCTGGTGGAACGATGAAAACCTGATCCGCCTGTTCCGGGATGACCCGGCGGTCACCGCTGTGGCGCTGCCCGCCTCCGCTACCAGTGCTTTGCCATCCTTCTGCAGCCGGTGATCGTGGTGACCAACATGACCTTCCAGAGCGTGGGCAAGGCCGGGCGTGCCACCTTTCTGGCCTGCTGCCGGCAGGGCGTGTGCTTTATCCCGCTGATCCTTGTACTGCCCCGGGTGCTGGGTCTTGTGGGCGTGGAGCTTTGCCAGCCCATTGCGGACGCGCTCACCTGCTTCATTTCTCTGCCCTTTTTGCTGGCCTTTCTGCGGCAGCTGGAGCAGATGGACAAGGCAGAAGCGTCTCATGCCCCGGCGCAGCTGTAATGTAATTGTAACCGTTTTTAGCCGCATTTTTCTGCAAGTTCTGCAATGAAAAATGCGGCTGTTTCGTATTCTGAATGAACGGAAAAATTTTCCTCCCTGTTTTTGCAAAGGAGTGTTTTTTTATGAAGCGTGTTGTCTTGCGTATCGGCTGCGGGGCAGTCTGCACCGCCCTTGCCCTTACTTTAGGCTGCGGCTGTGCCCTGCTGCCGCCCGCCACCGGCGTGCCGGGCGCTGCAAGCTCTGCCGTTTCGGTACCTACGGACGACAGCGGCAAGCCCCTGTACGACCCCGCCGTGCTGAACGATAGCCGTTTGCGGGTGCTGTACTGCGACAGCCGTTCCGGAAGCAGCACCACCATCCTGTGCGGCAGCACCCCGCTGCATCAGTCTGCCCGCAGTGAGAACGTCTCGCTGGTGGAGGACAGTGCCACCGGCACCGCAGACTACTGGCTGCGCAGCTGGTCCGACCCTACCGGCCGGGGCGGACGCCGCACCGCCTTGTACGACAAGACCGGCACCGAAGTAATGTCCTTTGAGGGCGAGCAGAGCGCCACCCTGCAAAACGGCCTGCTGGTGCTGCAGGAGAACCGCCTGATCGATGGCGGATACGTCCCAGAGTCAGGTTATGGCACCTGTCAGGTCATCGACCTTGCCACCGGTGCAGCGCTGCCGGTACCGGAAGGTGCATACAGCTGCACCCTATGCGGCGATAAGCTGGTGTTCAGCTGCTACGCCCGCCCGGAGGGACTGGACGATTGCGACTGGGATACCGACTACCAGCAGAACAGCTGGGTGGTGGTGCAGGAAAAGGACGGCACCCCCGTCTACCGCGCCGAGGCCGCCTCGGCGTACCGCCTTTTCTACGACAGTGACACCCTGAGCGACTGGGTGGAGCTGGACGTTGTCACCGGAGAGGAAACCACCAACCAAATCCTGTACAACACACAGACCGGTGAGCAGTACACGGGCTTTTTACAGGTCTACCCGGGCGGTCTTGCCAGCTTTTCCACCGGTGACGGCCAGTACGAGCTGCGGGATATGACCACCGAGGACCGCGGGCTGATCGCCGCCTTTGACGAACAGCCCAGTCAATATTTCCCGGGCTATGTGGTAACATGGCACAGCGGCGAGGACCATGACTACGAACTCTATGATCTGGAGACCGGTGCAAAGACCCCGCTGTACGATGTGGACGCCACCGACAGCACCGTAGCTGTCTACGCGCTGGACGGCAGCCTGCGGGTGTACAGCAAGGACAACGGCAAGCTGCTGACCGACACCACCGTAGAGCCGGTAGAGCACCAGCAGCGGGTACGGATGAGCAACTGCGGCAGCGGCTATGTCTGGCTGGAATTGCAGGATAACGACCGCTACGAGACCACCGCCACCCGGCTGTACGGCCCGCAGGGGCTTGTCAGCGACCTGACCGCCCTGCAAGGCAAATACAGTTACGTCAACTACCTGACCACCGACCCTGACGGCAGACCCATGTTCTACGGCAGCCGCGCCGCTGTGGGCAGCGCCTACGGCAGCGTATGCGATGTGCTGGATACAGACGGCAAGGTGGTGCTGCAGGGACTTTCCAGCTGCACCGGGTACTATTCCAACAGTCTGAATGCCCTGCCCGACCATGTGTTTGCCGCACAGCGGGGCTTCTATGTGGGCTGGATGGACACGAGCGGCAACTGGCTGTACTGCCAGAGCATTTTCTCGTCTGCCGCTGCGGACGATGTACCGAGTTACGGCTATTGATCTAGGAGGGTTTTCTTATGAAAAATGCTAAAATTTCCCGCCCGCAGCTTTCTGCTGGGGCTGGCTGCCTGCTCCGCCGCCGGGGTGCTGACCGCCTGCAAGGGCACGGATGCGCCCTCCGGCAGCACCGCTTCCTCTGCCGCAGAGCAGCCTGCATCCTCTGCTGCTTCCTCGGCTGTGCAGCAGCCGGAGCCGTTCCTGACCGAAGCGGAGTTTCCCCCGCTGGACGGCAGCACCGCCTGCATCCCGCTGATGGCACAGATGCTGGCCGATACCACCGGCATGGACCTGGAACAAGCCCGCAGCAACATCACCGTGAGCACCACCGCCTACGCATGGGAGAACTTTGGCCTGTACGACACCACCACCCGGATGCTGGTGGTATACGAAGCACCGGACTATGTAAAGAAAGAGCTGCAGGAAGCCAATGTGCAGCTGGAGCAAAAGCCCATCGGGGTGGACGCGCTGGTGTTCATCGTCAACGAGGACAACCCGGTGCAGGCGCTTACCCAGCAGCAGTTGCGGGACATCTACGCCGGAAAGATCACCAACTGGAAGGATGTAGGCGGCAAGGATCAGGAAATCGTTGCCTTCCAGCGCGGCGAGGACTCTGGCAGTCAGACCCTGTTCAAAAAGCTGCTCATTCAGGGCAGAGAGTTGATGACTCCGCCCTCTGAGCTGGCTCCCGCCGCCATGGGCGAGCTGGTGGACAGCATTGCCGATTACAACAACAGCGCCAACGCCATCGGTTTCTCCGTGTATTACTACATCGACCAGATGTACTCCAAGCCCGGGCTGCGGCTGCTGGCGGTAGACGGTGTGACCCCCAGCAACGACACCCTTGCCGACGGCAGCTACCCCCTGTGCAACGATTTTTACGCGGTCATCCACCCGGATGCCGCTGCAGACAGCCCGGAGCGCATCCTGTATGACTGGCTGGACACCGACGCCGGGCAGGACTGCATCAAAAAGTCCGGCTATGTGGCCGTCGGCCCGCAGACCACCGTCACCATCGTAGATTGAAATTGACAGACCTTCTCTCGTCTGCTACAATAAAGGCAGGATTTTGTCGATCTTTATGCAGCAGAATGCTGAAAGGAAGGTCTTACTATGGAACATCCCTCTCACCCGGTAGAAAGCCACTGGCGCACCTCCCTGCGCAACCGCATTATTCAGGCTTCCAGTCTGCTGGAAGTGCTGTTGTCCGGGCTGGTGCTGATCGGTCTGCTGCTCAGCGTTGTGCCCCTGATCCGCTGGATGCCCGGCCTGCTGTTCGATGGCAACGAGGCAGAGATCCGCACCTTTCTGGAGCGCAGCTGGACATTGTGATCGGCATCGAGTTCATCAAGATGCTGGCCAAGCACAGCCCCGGCAGCAGCTTGAAGTGCTGCTGTACGCCATTGCGCGCCATCTGGTGGTGGGACACGATTCCGCCGTGGAGAACCTGCTCAGCGTGGGCGCCATCGCACTGATCTTCATCGTGCGCAAGTTCTTCTTTGTCCCGGCCTTTGGCGCACACCTGCCGGACGGTCATCCTGCGCCGGATCTTACCCCCGCCCAGAGCGGCATCCCCGCCGACTGGTTCCGTCGGCGGAATTCCGAAGCAAAGCCTGAGGAAGAGACCGAGACAAAGGAATAAGCATATACAAAAACCACCCCGCAGCGGCCGGTGAACGGCTGCTGCGGGGTGGTTTACTATTTTCTGTTACTTTTTGCCGTGACGGCCAAAGCGGTACTCCTTGCCCTCGCGGATGCGCTGGATGTTGGAGCGGTGCATGTAAATGACCATCGCACCCATGATCACCGAGCCAATGGTGCACACGGTAAGGTCGGCGGCAGAATAGCCCCGGAACACCCCGTACAGGATGGTGAGCACCGGGTAGAGTGCTGCCATGGTCACACTGCCCAGCGACACCATGCCGGTGGGCAGCAGGCAGACCAGAAAGATGACTGCCAGAAAGGGGATCAGCACCGGCTGGATAGCCAGAATGGTGCCGCCCGCCACCAGCACGCCCTTGCCGCCCTTGAAGCCGAAATACAGGGGCTTCAAGTGGCCGATAATGGCAAAGATGGCGGCAAGGTACACCGCCAGATAGGGCGAGAGCGTGGTGCTCTCCGGCATCAGGGTGAACAGCCAGCGGCCGATGCACACGGCCAGCACGCCCTTGAGCACATCACCAAAGGCGGTAAGTGCCGCTGCCTTTTTGCCGAAGGTGCGCAGCATATTGGTCATGCCTGCAGCGCCGCTGCCGTACTTGCGCACATCATCGTGGTACAAAAACTTGCTGACGAGGATACCGGTGTCGATGCTGCCCAGCAGATACGCCTGCACAGCGGACACCGCAGCGATGAGAACAGATTTCATCATCTGAGCCTCCCTGACGTGTTATACGTCCTTGGCACCCACCTCGCCGGAGCCGCGCTCCCGCACGACCAGACGGATGGGCGTATGCTCCAGACCAAAGTTTTCGCGGATCTGATTGATGAGATACCGCTGATAGCTGAAGTGGAACAGGTGCTTTGCGTTCACGAAGGCCACGAACGTGGGGGGACGGGTGGAGGCCTGCGTCAGGTAGTAGATCTTCAGGCGGCGGCCTTGTCGCTGGGGGGCTGCATCCGGGCGGTCGCGCGGGCAAGCATCTCGTTCAGCACGCCGGTAGGCACGCGGGCACCGTTCTCGGCGTCCACATCCCGGATCAGCTGCATCAGCTTGTTCACGTTGTAGCCGGTCTGGGCAGAGATGAAGATAATGGGTGCGTAGCCCATAAAGCTGAAGCACTCGGCATAGCCCCGGCGCTGCAGTTCCATGGTGTTGGTCTCCTTGCCTTCCACGGCATCCCACTTGTTTACCACGATGATGCAGGCCTTGCCCTGCTCGTGGGCGTAGCCTGCCACCTTGCTGTCCTGCTCGGTAAAGCCAACAGTGGCATCCACAAGGATCAGCGCCACGCGGCTGCGCTCCACAGCAGCCAGTGCACGCACCACCATGTAGCGCTCCAGACCATCGCTGATGTTGCTGCGCTTGCGCAGACCGGCGGTATCGGTAAAGATGAACTTGCCGTAGGCGTTGTCCACCGGGGTGTCGATGGCATCGCGGGTGGTGCCGGCCTCGTTGGCCACGATCATGCGGTTCTCGCCCAGAATGCGGTTGGTCAGGCTGGACTTGCCCACGTTAGGGCGGCCGATGATGGCAACGGGGATACGGTCCTCCTCCACCACAGTCTCGCTGAAGTCCAGATGGGCGCACACGGCATCCAGCAGATCGCCCGTACCGTGACCGTGCACGGAAGAAATGGGCATCACCTCGTCAAAGCCGAGGTTGTAGAACTCGTACAGCTCCATGGGAGCCTCGCCCACCTTGTCGCACTTGTTCACGGCAAGAATGATGGGCTTGTGGCTGCGGCGCAGCATGTGTGCCACGTCCTCGTCGGCTGCGGTCAGGCCGTTGCGCACGTCCGTGACCATGATGATGCAGTCGGCGGTGTCAATGGCGATCTGCGCCTGCTCGCGCATGTGGGCCAGAATGCCCTCGGTGGCCTTGGGCTCAATGCCGCCGGTGTCCACCAGCAAAAACTCGTGGCCGTTCCACTCGCAGTTGGCAAAAATGCGGTCGCGGGTAATGCCCGGGGTATCCTCCACAATGGCAAGGCGCTGGCCGCACAGCTTATTGAACAGGGTGGATTTGCCCACGTTGGGGCGGCCCACCACTGCTACGATCGGTTTGCTCATGGGGTCTCCTCCTTTCTTAAAAGGGGTAAAATACAATAAAAATGGCGTTATCAGCTGCCGCTCTTCTTTCTGCGGGCAATGTGCAGGCCGCTGCGCAGCAAGGCGCGGGCTTCGTCCCCGCCTGCCGTGGGCAGCACCTCCACCTTTACGCCCAGCTGCTGCCCCAGCTGCTCCACCGTGATATCGTCCAGGAAGGTGTCCTTTTCCTCCCGCAGCATCACAGCCGGGATGCCAAGCGTTTTTGTAGCAAGCTTGCCGGCGCACTGGGCAATGATGTCGGTAGCAGTGATGAGGCCGGTCACACCAACATTGCCGCCGAAAAAGCGGTTCTGGATGGTGTGGACGTGCACGGTGATCATGGGGTACTGGCGGTGCAGCTCCTCCATCATGCGGGTGATGAGGGGCGCTGCCATGGTGCCGGTGACCACGTCCAGCTCCTTGGTGCCGTAAACCCGGTGGGGCTTGTCCAGCTCGGCCAGAAATTCTTCCTCAAACAGGCGCATCATGCCCACGCCGTTTTCCAGCTGGTCGTAGTCCTCGTAGAACGCTGCCGCAGGGATGGGGCGCCCCGCCTTGAGGTACCATTCATCGCTGGGGTAGATGATGCGCTTGCCGTGGCGGCGCTTGCATTCATCACCGAATTCTTCCATAATGTCGATGACCTCAGCGCTGGTCTTTGCATCGTAGGGCACCTGCGGGTACAGATTTTTGCGGTAATCCGTAATACCGCAGGGCACGGCTGCAATGCTTTGCACCATGGGGGTCAGCTCCAGCAGGTCGGCAAGGGTGCGGCGCAGCTCGTCGCCGTCGTTCACGCCGCGGCAAAGCACCAGCTGACAGTTGACGGCAATGCCGCCCTCCACCAGCCGGGGCAGGTACTTGAGCACCTCGCCGCCGCGCTTATTGGCCAGCATCCGCACCCGCAGCTGGGGGTTGGTGGTGTGCACCGAGATATTGATGGGCGAAATGTGCATCTTGATGATGCGGTCGATCTCGTGATCCTGCATATTGGTCATGGTGATGTAGTTGCCGAACAAAAAGCTCAGCCGCTCGTCATCATCCTTGAAATACAGGCTCTCGCGCATGCCCGGGGGCAGCTGGTCGATGAAACAGAACATGCAGTGGTTGGAGCAGGAATGCTTCGCATCGCCCAGATAGGTCTTGAACCCGCAGCCAAAGGGGCCGCGCTGCGGCCGCTGCACCTCCCACTCCCGGATGCCGTCCGCTACCCGGGCTTTCAGGTGGAAGCTGCTGCTGTCGGTATAAAAATCGTAGTCCAGCGTGTCGTTCAGCTCGTTGTCGTCCACGCTCAGCAGCTCGTCACCGGGGGCAAGGCCAAGAGCCTCGGCCTCGCTGCCGGCATCCACCTGCTCGATCCGTATCGCCATCTGCATCCACCTCCTTTAAAGCACAAGAAGGGGAAGGCTTTGCGCCCTCCCCTTCTGTACATAACACCATTATGCCACCAATTACGCGCAAATTAGGCCTTCTTGATGACTTCCTCGCCCTTGTAGTAACCGCAGTTGCCACATGCCTGGTGGGGGAGCTTCAGAGAGCCGCAGTTGCTGCACTTCACCAGTGCGGGGGCCTCCAGCTTCCAAACATTGCTGCGACGCTTGTCGCGGCGGGCCTTGGAAAGATGTCTCTTAGGTACTGCCATATTTTTGCACCTCCTTGATGGGTTTATCTGTTCAGCAGTGATTTAAGGATCGCGAGCCTAGTGTCTACGGGGGCATCGGTCTGCTCTGCCGGTGGGCAGGTGCATTCCGCCTTTTTCTTACCGCACTGCGGGCAAAGCCCGGCGCAGTCGGGGCTGCAAAGCAGCACCGTGGGAATCTGGAACATAAACTCCTGATTGAGCCATTCGTCCACGTCCAAGTGTCCTTTTTCGTCCAGCGGAAGCTCGAAATCCGGGTCATCCAGATCCCGCTCCTTGACGATCCACTCCGTATCGACTGTCTCTTCCCGGGTGACCGGGTCCAGACAGCGGGCGCACTCTCCGTGCACCGATGCCTTTGCCCGCAACGTTATCTGAACCTCGTCGCCATCGGTCTGCGCGTCAAAGACGGCTGTAACCGGCTGCGGGATCCTTGCACCGGCATAATCGTACGCAGATAAATCACACTGAAACTCTGCATGGTACGGTTTCGCGCCGGCTGTGATAAACTTTCTCAGGTCAAATTGCATAGTACACCTCTGAAAAGGCTGCTTTGTTAGTATAGCGCCAAAGCAACCCTTTGTCAACACCAAAACAGGCAGAAAACCGAAAAAATTTATTTTTCTCCGGTCTTCTGCCTGTTGGAAAAGCTTTTAGCCCTGTTCTTTTATCAGATCACAGGTACTTCTTCACATCGTGGGGCAGTGCGGCCTCGTCTGCGCTGACGGTCACGGTGACCTTCACGCTGTCGCCGGCAATGGCTGCCATCTCGTCCAGCACAACGCCCAGACGGTTGATATCGTGGTCCAGCACCTTCAGGATGCCGTCAATGTACAGGTCGGTGATGTCGTAGTTGCTTGCCATCAGGCCGGCCACAAAGCCGTACAGCATTTCGCCGCCGGAGATCTTGTACTCTTCCAGATCGATCAGACGTGCTGCAGGAGCGATGTCGTAGGTGAGCTTCATGCCCTTTTCCACAACAACAACATTGCCTTTGGAGGTCTTGACCGCGTCGTTGATCTGGTCGATCATAGCCTTGGTCTTGCCGGAGCCCTTGGTACCAACAATCAGTTTAATCATAGTTCAGTCCTCCTGTATTTTCCACGCCTTGCGGCGGGAGATCATTTTTAACGTTCGGCAGCTTACTTCAGCTTTGCCTCCAGCTCTGCGGTCAGGCCCTCATAGCCGGGCTTGCCCAGCAGGGCAAACATATTCTTCTTGTAGCTTTCCACGCCGGGCTGGTTGAAGGGGTTCACGCTCAGCAGGTAGCCGCTGCAGGCGCAGGCACGCCAGAAGAAGTAGATCAGGTAGCCCACATTATAAGCAGACAGGTCATCCACCTCGATCAGCACCTCGGGCACACCGCCGTCGGTGTGTGCCAGAATGGTGCCTTCCATGGCCTTGCGGTTGACCACGCTCATATTCTGGTTTGCAAGGAAGTTCAGGCCGTCAAAGTTGCCCTCCAGCGGGTCGATGAACAGATCCTGTGCGGGCTTCTTCACGTCCACGATGGTCTCGAACATGATGCGGGCGCCTTCCTGAATGAACTGACCCATGGAGTGCAGGTCGGTAGAGAAGATGCAGCTTGCGGGGAACAGGCCCTTGTTGTCCTTGCCCTCGCTCTCGCCGAACAGCTGCTTGTACCACTCGTTCATCAGGGTGAAGTCCGGCTCGTAGCACTCCAGGATCTCCACAGCCTTGCCCTTGCGGTACAGGATGTTGCGGATGGCGGCGTACTTATAAGCATCGTTGTCGGGGCTCAGTACGGAGAAGCGCTCCATAGCATCGGCAGCGCCCTGCATCAGAGCGTCGATGTCGATGCCGGCAGCGGCGATGGGCAGCAGACCCACGGCGCTCAACACGGAGTAGCGGCCGCCCACGTCATCGGGAACTACAAAGGTAGGCCAGCCCTGTGCGTCAGCCAGCTGCTTCAAAGTGCCCTTGGCACGGTCGGTAGTGGCGTAGATGCGCTTGTTGGCTTCCTCCACGCCCATCTCCTTTTCCAGCAGCTCGCGCAGCACACGGAAGGCCAGAGAGGTCTCGGTGGTGGTGCCGGACTTGGAGATGACGTTGATGGAGAAGCGCTTGCCCTTGCACAGGCTGATGATATTGTTCAGGTAGGTGGGGCTGATGCTGTTGCCGCAGAAGTAGATCTTCAGACCATCCTCCAGCTCGTTGTGGTACATACCCTTAACGGCCTCCACAACAGCGCGTGCGCCCAGATAGCTGCCGCCGATACCGGCCACGACCAGAACGTCGGAGTCCTCGCGGATCTTGGCAGCGGCTGCCTTGATGCGGGCGAACTCTTCCTTGTCGTAATCCCGGGGCAGGGTCATCCAGCCCAGAAAATCGCTGCCGGGGCCGTTCTTGGCTTCCAGCTGCTTGTGGGCGGCTTCTACCTGCGGGTAGATGGCTGCATATTCCTCTTCGCTGATGAAGCTGGAGAGGTGTTTCGTGTTCAGTGCGACACTCATTTTATTAAAACCTCCAAACGATCTGCCGGGCCTTTGCCCTGCGAGGAAATATCTTGGTATAAGTGTACCGTTCCCTCCGGGTAAAGTCAAGGTCAAATTCCTTAGATTTCATACAATTTTAATAGTGTTTTTTTGTTTCTTCATCCAGATTTGTTCAGGTATCCAACAGTCCCGCCGGGCGTCCGGCGCACTTTTGTGCGCTGAAGCGCCTTTTTCGGCACAGGATCATGCTGTGGCTCCCCGCAGGCTGTCCCACAGCAGCCGCAAGGCGGTGTCAAACTCCATGCGGGGCGCATCGGCGGCGGCGCACACTGGGTACTCCCCCTGTACTGCTTCGCCGCACAGCAGCTGCGCCTTGCCCACCGTCTGTCCCCGGGTCACCGGGGCTTCCAGCGTGTCGGGCAGTTCCAGCTGCACGGTCAGCTGACCGGCGCTTTCGGCGGGCAGCAACGCGGTGGCGGGCAGCGCGGCGTAATCCAGCGGCACCGTTTCCTCGGTGCTGCCCTTTACCTTTAATTGCAGCGGACGTTCCTGCGGCAGGGGCACCGGTGCGGCACGGTAGGCCGCAAAGCCGTAGTCCAGCAGGGTAGTGGCGGCTTCGAACCGTTCCTTGCTGGAGGGTGCACCCAGCACCACCGCGATGAGGTTCAGCCCGTCCCGGGTGGCGCTGGCGGTAATGCACACGCCCCGCTCCGCCGGTGGTGCCGGTCTTGAGCCCGGTGATGCCATTGTACCGCCGCAGCAGCTTATTGGTGTTCACCAGCTGGGTCTGCCCGCCCCGCAGGGTGTCCGTCCAGATGCCGGTATAGTGCAGCACCTCCGGGCAGGTGTTCAGGATGGTGCGGCTCATGATGGCTACATCCCGTGCGGTGGAAAGATGCCCTTCTGTGTCCAGCCCGCAGGCGTTGCGGAAGGTGGTGTGCTCCATGCCCAGCTCTGCGGCGCGGGCGTTCATCTGCTGCACAAAGGCAGGCTCGCTGCCGCCCACCAGCTCGGCCACCGCCACTGCTGCATCGTTGGCAGAGGACACACAGATGGCCTTGAGCATCTCGTCCAGCGTGAACTGCTCCCCGGGCTCCAGCCAGATTTGGCTGCCGCCCATGTGGTAGGCGTGCTCACTGACCGGCACAGCGGTATCCATGGTCAGCCGCCCGGCGTGCACCGCCTCAAAGGTGAGCAGCAGGGTCATCACCTTGGTAATGGAGGCGATGGGCATGGTCTGGTCGGCGTTCATCTCGTAAAGCACCGCGCCGCTGGTCTGGTCGATGAGGATCGCCGCGCGGCAGGGCAGGGTAAGCTGCGGCGGGGTGACCGTCAGGGTCTGCACTGCCGGTTCTGCCTGCGTTTGCACCGCCGGTGGATGCGCAGCCCCTTGCCCTGTGCCGTGCCAAAGGCCAGCGCAAACAGCCAGAAGCAGACCACCCCCGCGCACAGCAGTGCCAGATTTCTCCGTTCCATTTCCGTCCCTCCCCGTGCGAAGTCTCTTGCTGCTACTGTATGCAGTGGTCTTTTCAGGCATGCCGCTCGTCAATTTTGCCGTACTATTTTTCATATTGTGTTCGTTTTCTGTTAACTTTGGTACCTGTCCCTTGACTTTTCACGGCAAAACTTGTAAAATTGAACTGTTCCCAGAAGGGAGCAAGCCCAGTTTCATACAATCATGCAATCACAAGGAGGGTCTCATTATGAATCTTTCTCGCCGTAACTTATAAAGATCGCCGTTCTGTCCGCTGCTGCTGTTGCAGGTGCCGCCCTGTTCACCGGCTGCTCCGGTCAGCTCATGCTGCCCGTCCGGTTCTCTGCTACCGTGATCGGTAAAGATATCCAGAAGGCTCTGGACACCAAGCAGTTTTCTGTCGTGGCCAGCCTGAAGCCGGACGCCCAGGAGAACGCCATCAACGCTTTTGTGAGACGTCAGCTTCCCCTGTCTATGTACGAGGTCGATTTCATTGAGCGCAAGACCGATACACTGGACGGCAAGGAGACCGATTATCTGTTCGTTACCCTGAAAAACAGCTAACGGCTCGTCATTCCTTCCTGCAGCTTTGGGACGCGAGATTTTTTCGCGTCCCTTTTTGTTTTGACGCACTACAAAAGACCGGTGTCTCCGTGCAAAAACAGTCTTGCACCCCGGTGGGCTTCTGTTATATAATGAGAAGAAATGCAAAACACCCCCGTTTTTATCGAAAGGATCGTTCCCCATGCGAGTTTGTTTTTATACCCTCGGCTGCAAGGTCAACCTGAACGAGACCGGCGCGCTGGAACAGCTGTTCCGCGCCAACGGCTTTACCATTGCGCAGGAAGGCGAGGCAGCGGACGTGTTCATCGTGAACAGCTGCACCGTGACCAACTTCGGCGACCAGAAAAGCCGCAAGTGGCTGCGCCGTAAAAAGCGCGAAAACCCCGGTGCGGTGACGGTGCTGACCGGCTGCTACCCGCAGGCCTTCCCGGAGGAGGCCGCACAGTTCATGGAGGCCGACCTTGTGTGCGGCAACGGCGACCGCAAGGCCATTCTGGAGAACGTACAAAAGCTGCTGGACGGCCACGAGCGCATCGTAGCCATTGCCCCGCACCAGCGCGGCGAGCAGTTCGAGGAACTGCCGGTGGAGCGGTTCGAGACCCACACCCGCGCCTTTATCAAGGTAGAGGACGGCTGCAACCGGCAGTGCGCCTACTGCGTCATCCCCCGCGCCCGCGGGCCGGTGCGCAGCCGCGCTGAGGAGAGCATTCTGGCCGAACTACGCCAGCTGGCCGCTGCAGGCTACCGCGAGGTGGTGCTCAGCGCCATCTCCCTGCCCAGCTACGGGCTGGACACCGGCACGAACCTTGTGGAACTGGTGGAAAAATGCGCACAGGTGCCGGGCATCGAGCGCATCCGTCTGGGCAGCCTTGACCCCGATATGCTCACCCCGGAATTTATCTCCCGCTTAGCGGCGGTAGACAAGCTTTGCCCCCAGTTCCATCTGAGCCTACAGAGCGGCTGCACCGCCACCCTGCGCCGGATGCGCCGGGTGTACACCGCACAGGAATATGCACAGGTAGTGGAGCAGATCCGCGCCGCCTACGGCAGCCGCCCGGTCAGCTTTACCACCGACTGCATCTGCGGCTTCCCCGGCGAGACGACAGAGGACTTTGAGGAGAGCTGCGCATTTTTGAAAAAGATCGGTTTCCTTAAAGTGCATGTGTTCCCCTACTCCCGCCGCAGCGGCACCCCGGCTTATGATTCCCGGATCAGATCCACGAGCGGGAAAGCAGGAGCGCAGCCGCCGCATGAACGCCGTAGCCGAGCAGGTGCGCTGCGAGGCACTGGCCGCCTTTGAGGGCACCGAGGATGAGGTGCTGCTGGAAACGCCCCTGTCCGGTACGCTGTTCACCGGCTACACCCGGCTGTACATTCCGGTGGTGGTCTCTGCCCCCGGCTGCGAGAGCGGGCAGATCGTGCGGGTAAAGCTTGGCCGCTACGATGGCGAGCGGGTGCGTGCAGCACTTTGCTGAAATTTTTTCATTTTACTTGTACATTCTGTGCATCCGCATGAATACAATAAATTTTTAACAAATTTTGTGTTTTGCTCTTTCCATACGCACGTCTTTATGTTAAAATGAAGATGGATTTATCGGGTCCGGCGTGCTGTAAGCAACCAGCACGGTACCATCCGTGCCCGTATAGTGCCGTTTTTATGCTCTGCACACAGGGCAGACGGCTCCGTTTTTTGGCTGTTTCTGAGCAAGGAGAGATTGGAATGAGTTTCAGAGGAATCAATACTACGGTCATCCAGATCCGCCGTCAGGTGTTTACCGAGGTCGCCCGCATGGCTTACGCCAATGTCAAGGGCGAGCAGGCCAACCACCTGATGCGCAAGATCCCCTACACCATCATCCCCGGTGAGGAGGGCAAGCTGCGCAAGGACATCTTCCTGGAGCGCGCCATCGTTGAGGAGCGCGTGCGTCTGGCTATGGGTCTGCCCACCCGCCGCATGGACGAGCACAACAGCGTGGTCTCCGGTCTGGAGGATGCCTCCATCGCCGATAAGTACTATGATCCCCCGCTGGTCAACGTGATCAAGTTTGCCTGCAACCGCTGCCCTGAAAAGCTGGTCAAGGTTTCTGACCTGTGTCAGGGCTGCCTTGCACACCCCTGTATGGAAGTGTGCCCCAAGAAGGCTATCACTTGGGAGAGCGGCCGTTCCACCATCGATCAGGACAAGTGCATCAAGTGCGGCCGCTGCGTCACCGTCTGCCCCTACAACGCCATCGTCAAGACCGAGCGTCCCTGCGCTGCTGCCTGCGGCATGGGTGCCATCCACTCTGACGAGCTGGGCCGTGCCGAGATCGATTACAGCAAGTGCGTGTCCTGCGGTCAGTGTCTGGTAAACTGCCCCTTCGGTGCCATTGCCGACAAGGGCCAGATCTATCAGCTCATTCAGGGCTTCAACCGCGGCGACCGCATCTATGCGCTGGTCGCTCCCGCCTTCATCAACCAGTTCCCCTCTCTGGCTTCCACCGGTAAGCTGAAGTCCGCCCTGAAGGCCATCGGCTTCTGCGACGTGGTGGAGGTTGCCATTGGTGCCGACCTGTGCACTGTGGACGAGGCACACGACTTCCTTGAGGAAGTGCCCGAGAAGCTGGACTTTATGGCTACCTCCTGCTGCCCGGCATGGAGCATGATGGCAAAGACCGCCTTCCCCGGCCTTGCCAAGAACATCTCCATGACCATGACCCCCATGGTGTTCACCGCCCGCATGATGAAGCAGGCCGACCCCGATGCCCGTATGTGCTTCATCGGACCCTGCGCCGCCAAGAAGCTGGAGGCCTCCCGCCGCACCGTCCGCTCCGACGTGGACTTCGTGCTGACCTTTGAAGAGCTGGCCGGTATCATTGAGGCAAAGGACCTGGATCTGGACAATCTGGAAGTGGATCCCGCCGAGATGGATCTGTGCTACGCTTCTGCTGCCGGCCGCGGCTTTGCACAGTCCGGCGGCGTGGCCAAGGCTGTTGCTGACAAGATCAAGGAATGGCGTCCCGACATGGAGGTGAAGATTGCCTCCGCACAGGGTCTGGCCGACTGCAAGAAGCTGCTGATGCTGGCCAAGGCCGGTAAGTACAACGGCTACCTGCTGGAAGGCATGGGCTGCCCCGGCGGCTGCATCGGCGGTGCCGGTACCATTGCCGACCCCGTGCGCACCGCAGCTGTGCTGAACAAGTATGTGAAGGATGCCGAGTTCACCGACCCCGAGCAGAGCGCCTTTATGTCCAACATCCACATGCTGAAGGACGATCCCAACTTTGAGGTCTGAGCCGCTATAACGTAACCCTCAGGGGCTGCTGCACCGCGCAGCAGCCCCTTTTTGCATGACGCGAATCGCAGATTTTGCAGCAGATACCGTTCCACGCTACGCCCCCTCCCGTGAAAAAGTAATTCCGAAACGCCCGCAGGCGTTTCGGAACTACAAATAAAAATACTCTTTCCGCTGAACATGGCTAGCAACGACGACGACCGCCGCCAGTGGCGGAAACAGGGAGGAGTTGTTGGGGCAGCGGCCAGCAAGACGCGAGTGCCGCCCAAGGCACGATGCGGATGCTGGGTGCCGCAACCCGATAAGCGGCGGCCATTCCAAATCGTCCTCCCGGTTCAAAGGACGCTGCAATGCCGCAGCGTCCTTTTTATCACATCTTCCACATTCTGTGTTGGATTCGAAACATTTTTGTGAAAGACTGCCAAGGCACATTGACAAGGCTGTCCGGTCATGCTATGTTAGTATTGACAAATCAGTACCTTATGGAGCATTATATACTCTGTTTCACCATGCCCGT
>ENA-OQED01000105-OQED01000105.1-human-gut-metagenome-genome-assembly--contig:-NODE-105-length-31920-cov-1.352373_pt1 | contig 31920 bp, 36 predicted proteins | sample MGYA00242790_ERZ504625 | MGnify/ENA primary metagenome ERZ504625 (study PRJEB26092, sample SAMD00036345) | human gut metagenome | host: Homo sapiens | study: EMG produced TPA metagenomics assembly of...
GTGCGTTTTGATAAAAATCTTATCTAGAATAATAGCACAATTTGGATAAAATAACTAGAAATTAGGCAATTTTAAACGATTAATTTTTGTAATGCCCATTCATTATTTTTAATATACTATCACATTGTTCTATTAAAGTCAATATGATAAACATTAGAAATTGTTGTCTAAACATTTCAAAAATTAATCGTTTAAAATTGCCTAATTTCTAGTTATTTTATCCAAATTGTGCTATTATTCTAGATAAGATTTTTATCAAAACGCACAGGAAGGAGCATTTTAACAATGGACGAAAGAATTAGCCGCGTATTAGAAAAAATGAAAGAGAAAGGAATTGATCAGTTACTGGTATCTGATCCACTGAGCATCCGCTTTTTAACAGGAATCATGGTAAATCCTGGGGAAAGATTATATGCACTGTTACTCAGAACAAGTGGAAAGCATACATTATTCCTGAACTATCTGTATTATGTATCAAATACAGGATTTGAAGAAGTATGGTTCAGTGACATGGATGATCAGATCGGAGTTCTGATGGAGCACATCGATACCAAGAGTACTCTTGGAATTGACAAGACATGGCCGGCTCGTTTCCTCATTCCACTTCAGGAGCGCTGCCCTGAGATGAAGACAATCTGGGGATCTGACTGCGTAGACGGTGTTCGTGCAGTCAAAAACGCTGAGGAGATTGAGATCATGAAACATGCATCTGTGATCAATGATACGGTTATGGAAAGAGTTGCTAATTTCATCAAAGAAGGTATGACAGAGAAAGAAGTTGCTGACTTCATCGACGCTGAGTACCTGAAAGAGGGAGCTAGCGGAGTAAGCTTTGATACAATCGTATGCTTTGGACCTAACGCTGCTGACCAGCACCATACACCAAGTGAGACAAGAACTCTGAAAGCCGGAGAATGTGTCCTGATCGATATGGGTTGTGTATGGAAAGGTTACTGCTCAGACATGACAAGAACATTCTACTGCAAGAGCGTAGATGATGAGCAGGCTGCTATCCACGCTCTGGTTCGTACAGCAGTTGAGAAAGCAGAAGCTGTTATCAAACCTGGTATGCGTTTCTGCGATATCGACGCTCAGGCAAGAGATCTGATTGACGAAGCTGGATACAGTGAGTACTGGAGAATCCGTCTTGGACACTTCATCGGACAGGAAGACCACGAATATGGTGATGTAAGCCCGATCAACAAGAATGTGGCTGAACCTGGTATGATCTTCTCTATCGAGCCTGGTATCTACATCGAAGGCAAATACGGTGTTCGTGTTGAGGACCTTGTTCTCGTAACAGAAGACGGACATGAACTTCTGAATGCTGTAGATAAGAAATACCGCATTGTTGGTTAATTTTAAATCTTACATATTATTTTTTAAAGGCAGGACTTCGTTTCCTGCCTTTTTATGTGCCAAAGTTTTCTGTATCTACAGAACCTGCCACCGGCAGCTTCTTCCGAACGCATGGCAATTAAAATAAGCCGAAGACATTACATCTTCCGGCTTATTCCTAATTACCATTCAAGTTCACATTTTCTATTCTATATTTTCTGACTCGGCTTTCTCTTGCTCAGCTTTTTCTTACTCAGCCTTTTCTCTACGCTCATCCAGTTCTTTTCTGACTGTCGGATAGATCTTATCAATTCCCATGAATAAGTACCAGATGATAAGAACTATCACTGTAATCACCAGTGGCAGATACAGGAACAGTCCTTTGATTGCGAAGATTGCACTTGCTGACTGAACGGCTGCTGTTCCATCATAATGTCCGGCTGCAAGAATCCATCCAAGTGCTGCTGTTCCAAGTCCGGTTCCTATCTTCTGTCCGAAGCTTGTCACACTGTAAGTAATGCCTTCTTCACGGATGCCATCTTTCCATTCGCTGTAATCTACAACATCTCCTACAATTGCAAACAGGCAGGAATACAATGCTGCATGTCCGATTCCCTGTAATACCAGACCTGTGTAGATCATTGGAAGGTTCACAGGTCCTGCAATCTCAAGTACAAGTCCTGCTGCGTAGAATAAGAATCCTACAAACAACGCTTTAATCTTTCCGAATCTTTTTGTAAATACAGGTATCAGCATAATCGTAAGGATAGTTGGAATATAGTTGAACATTGTCATTGTACTGTTCAGCATCTCATCCCCTAATACGTATTTTGCATAGTAGATTCTGGATCCTCCGGTTAATCCAAGCGATGTATAGATCACTGCAAATGCAAGTGTGATCAGGATAAAGTATTTATTTCTGCAAAGGATCTTAATTGTTTTCAGCGGATGTGTCTTCTTCTTCGCTGTTGTTTCTTTTTTGATTGGTTTGTATCTTTCTTTTGTTCCGGCAAATGTTGTGATGAACATTCCAAGTGCTACGATTGCATACACGATACTCATGCATGTCCAGCCACGCTGTCCGTTTCCAAGGAAATGTACCAGTGGAATCGTGATCACGTTAATCACAAGCTGTGCGATCATGGTAAATTCAAAACGGATCGTGTTCATGACATTTCTGTCGTGCTGCTCTGTGGTTACCAGTGAAAGCATTGTATTATAAGAAAGGTTAGATGCTGTAAAGCATACCGCTGCAAGGAATATGTATACAAGTAACAGGTAAATTGCTTTTCCATTTGCACCAAGGTCCGGTACTGTAAAGATCATGATCAGGCTGATGACCAGCGGTGGCGCACTCCAGAGTACCCACGGACGGGCTTTTCCCCATCTGGTGTTCGTCTTATCTATAATGATTCCCATAAAAAGATCCGATACACCATCGAATAATCTGGCGATCAGCATCAGTGTTCCTACTACTCCTGCAGCAATACCTGCCACATCAGTACAATATATCGTCAGGAAAGAGGCTACCGTTGTCCATACCAGATTTGCTCCGATATCACCTACTCCATAACAGATTTTCTCTCCCAGAGATACTTTCATTCCATCCGCATTCTCTGTGATGGCTTCCTGTGTATTCTGTCCGGCTTTTTCTTTACTCACTCCGACGGATATTTTATCAACCGCTTCCATCTTAATTCCTCCTCTTTTTTGTTCTGAACCCACTATATCAGAATCCAAATTTTAAAAAGGAGCAATTTTTTCGGAAAGGAGTAATTTTATAAACTGTTATGCATTAATCCGCCTGTATTCATTTGGAAGCATCCCTTCTTCCTGTTTAAATACTTTACTCATATACTTTGGATTGGAAAATCCAGTCATTGCAGCTATCTGATTTAATTTCAGATCTGTATCCAGAAGTAATTCTTTCACATGCATGATTTTTAAATTTTCGTACCGTCTCCGTAAAGGAAGTCCCCGTTTCTTTCTTTAATTGTGTTCCCAGATATTGCTCTGTAACATGAAGTCTTCTGGCTGTTTCTTCCAAAGTAATCCCGTCACTATAACATTCTTTCATAATTATCAGTGCTTTTTGTACCAGATATTCAGAAGATGTCTGGTTGATCTGACTTATCTCGATGCTGGAGAATAATTCCATCATGACTGCTTCTATCTCCTCCCAAGAAACTGCACCTAAGATTGTCTTTAACACTCTCTGAACCATCAATTCCTCATCCCGCAATGTGCCACACTCCTTGGCTGTATTGATTATCGCATATGCGAAACGGATACACACTTCTCTGAGTTCCTGTGGACTGTGTACTTCTATGCGTCCATATTTCATGAATTTCTGAAAACAACCGGTAAATTCTTCTGCATTCATATGTATTACTGCACTTCTGGCCCTGTTTTCAAGCTCTGCCGGATAAATGAACTGATACGTTCTCATCTGTAGAATTTTCTCGCATTCAATCCAATACCCTGTCTCCGAGTATCAGATGCCAGCACATGCCTTTTCTAATTCCAGCTCTGTCTCAGTCAGTCTGTTAAGTCCCTTACATTCCTTCCATGTAAATACGCCACGGTCATGCAGTCTTACGGAACATGCCGGTACTACCGAATGTTTTACGTATTTCAATAATTTACTGACATCTTCCTCACCATAAAAGCAGACCAATGCGGCCTGTTGTTTTTCACGAGGCAGCCAGCACAGTTTCCGTTCCGGATTGTGTTCTTTCAATTCCTCCAGAAATAATCCGACTTCTTTCTTCTCACTTTCATAATATTTTCCAAGGAAAATGTACATACAATACAGGCTGTGTCCCTGAATGATTCCATAATTATCTGCCAGCACAGCGTCCAGCCTTTCATTCTTCTCATATTCACCATCCAGGATATCCTTCAGAATCTTTTCCAATGAAAGAGAATTCTTTCCCCTCTGTTCTACAAATAACTCTTCTTTAATTTTTTCCAGCGTTTTCTTTAGTTCTGTCAGATTCACCGGTTTTAGCAGATAATTTTCAATTCCCAGTTCGATTGCTTTTTTCGCATAGCTGAAATCCGAGTAGGCTGTAAGAATAATCACTTTTGTATAGATTCCTCTTGCCCGTGCTTCTTTCAGCATCTGCAGTCCATCCATATCCGGCATCTGGATATCCAGCATGATCAGATCCGGCATTTCCTCTTCCAGAAGTATCAGTCCTTCTGCTCCATTCTCCGCACTGCCTACGACCTGATATTCCGGACTTATCTTATTTAAAATATGTACAAGTCCTTCTCTGATCGGTTTTTCATCTTCAATAACTGCTATCTTCATCTTTTTGTTCCTCCTGCAATGGCACAAACAAATGTACTTTCACTCCACTTGGAGATACATTTTCAAAATAAATCACTGCATCTTCTCCGTAATAAAGTTTCAGACGTTTTCTTACATTCGAGATTCCAAAATGATTCTTGATCTCTTTTCCCATATTCAGGTCTTTCAACTGATCTTCTTCTATATGCCGGCCGTTGTTTGCGATAATAATATGCATCTGTTCTTCCGCTTTGGATACCTCGATCGTCAGACGATGTGCTCCTTCATAACCACGGAAACTATATTTGATCGCATTTTCCACAAATGGCTGCAGCAGCATCTTGTGAATCTTGCATTTCCCGTACGAATCTTGAATTTTAAATTCCAGTTCAATCTCTTCTCCCAGTTTTTCCTGCTGGAGAAGGATGTATTTTTCCAGCCATCCTTTTTCCGCATCAATTGTGGTAAATTCACCGGCATCATTGATCGCATAGCGCAGGATGTCCGCAAGTGCCACCAACATCTCGCTGATCTCATATTGTTCATTCTCAATTGCTTTCCAGTTGATCGTATCCAGAATATTATAAAGGAAATGTGGATCGATCTGAGCCTCTAATGCAGAGATTTCTGCATTCTTCTGCTCCATTGCCGATTCTTTTACCTGTCCGATCAAATTGTGGATACGTTCCGACATTTCATTAAATCCTTCAGATATTTCCTGAATCTCTGTACTGTCTTTTTCTTTGACTTCAAGCTTTTCCCGGAAATTATCTTTTTCGAGATTTTTCATTGCATCCACAATGTCATTTACCGATATCATGACCGGTTTGGTAACACGATAGATCAGAAGGACAAAGATCAGCAGAACAGCAAGCGCTACCATGATCCAGAATATCACCTGTTCTTCAATTGCTTTCTGATATTCACGAATCGACTGACATAAGAGGATTGACCAGCCGCTTCTGGCATTTTTGATTGCCTTCTGATTAACCTTTGCACTATCCAAAGCCTTCTCTTGCCGGCCAAGCATCTTTGTATCTTCTGCCCCTACGATCACTCCGTCTTTCACAAGATATACTCTGGACCCTTTTCCTGCGCTTAATACCGATTCCAGTTCATCCAAATTGACAGACAGGATTACATATCCTAGATCCTCACTGATATCCCAGTAATTAACCACCTTTCTCCCGATATGAAACATACGCTCAGGATTGTCCGTATCTTTATCAACATCATAGGACAGCAGCTTTGTCTCATCCGGAATTTTTACCTTTTCCATCCATGTACTATTCACCGAAGATGACGACAGTCGGTCGTAAAATATCCGCCTCTTGTCTGAAAACACAAGCTGGATTCCGTCAACTCCTTCATTTCTATTACAGATATGGGCAAAATCTCTTCTCATATTATATGCATCCGCTTCCGGAATTTCTTCCGAATCATTTGCATTTACTACAAGGCTCAGAAATTCTTCATCTGTTGTAATAGCATAAAGTAACGTTTCGTATTTATCCAGCGTCATATTCAGGCTCTGATTTGCTTTCTGCAAGTCAGCCTCTGCCTGATTGTTCATATTCTCTAATGTACTTGTCTTTAATCTCTCCTGCGATATCAGTGCAAAAATAGCAAGCGGAATACATGCCGTAATGATAAATGCCGGTATTAATATCTGCCGGAGATTCTTCTTTCGCTTTTTCATTTTTTTTCCGCTCCAATACTCTCTATCTTCTCCGCACCTTTATCCAGTATCGTCTGTGAATCTTCTTCATTTACCAGGATCTCTCTTAATGTATCGGAAAGAGTCAATGAGATCTGCGGCCAGTTACTGCTGATCTCTCTTATCCTTGCATTCTGATACAGATCTATAAATGCCCCTTTTTCTTCATCGTTTTTGAACTGTTGCTGCATAATCTCCTGCCTTGGTGCAAGAAATCCGAATTCATCTATGTAGCTTTTCATTCGATTCTCATCAGCAAGAAATCTCAGAAACTGAACCGCATATTCCTTATTTTCATTATTTGCCACCGCCAGAATCTCTCCTCCTGCAACTGTCACCGGATTGTCTCCACATGGAATTGCTGCCACTCCAAATTCGAGATCCGGATTGCCTTCTCGGATGCTGTCGATTGCCATAGAAGAATTGAACATCATTGCAATCTTGCCCTTTATAAACTGATTCGTCAGATCTCCCATCGTTAGGGAAATACTCTGCAGACTTAAGCTTCCTTCCTGTTCCATATTTCTCAAAAACAGAAAAGCCTGCTGCCCGCTTGCTGTATTAATACGATGGATATCGCCACCCATAGACCACAGGATCGGCAGGAACTCATACATACTTTCTTCCGTCTGCAATGCTGTGATTGCGAATCCTTTTATCGTTTTATCACTGACCTTCGCCGCAATTTCTTCGAATTCTTCCCAATTGCCTGGGACTTTACATCCGGCTTTCTCCAGAATCTTCTTATTATAAAACATCGCCGTACAGTTCACTCCAAACGGCTGTCCATAGATTCTTCCATCCGCAGAACATGGTGCCAGCGCTTTTTCTGAATACTCCTGTAATTCCGGGATCTCATCCGTCAGATCTGCAAATGGTTTCATCTGATGGAGAAATTGAAAATCCGAAGAATCCACCAACGCAATATCCGGCATTTTTTCTTCCGACATGGACAATGCCAGCTGTTTCTTGAAATCTTCATCCGGTATGTAGGATACCTTAACTTCTATTTTATCTTGTGACTGGTTAAACTGATCTACCAGTCTTCCAGATGCTGCTGGTTTCCCGGGATGTCCCAGTAATGCCACAGTTCGATTTGTTTTTTCTTTGTTATTTTTGTTTTCTCTTGTTTCTGGCAGCCTCCGCACATGAACATGGAAGCGATCATTACTGCACACAGGCAGACAGAAATGTATTTTCCTGTTCTCTTCATCTTCTTTCTCCAGTTTTTAAGTTCTTTTCCAGTCCTTACCACTTTTGGCACTTAGTACTTCCAGCGCTTACTACTGTACCTTTATCTGTCCCAGTATCTCCCCGATCGGTGCCGCAATCGTCAACTCCGCACCAACTTCTCTGGCTGTTGCACCCTTATTGATCACCACCAGATGTTTTCCTCTGAAATAATCAATAAATCCTGCTGCCGGATAAACGATCAGTGATGTACCACCTATGATCAGCGTATCTGCTTCACTTATTGCCTTCACACTCTTATTGATCACAGCAGAATCAAGACCTTCCTCATAAAGTACAACATCCGGTTTGATCATTCCACCGCAGCTGCATCTCGGGATTCCGTCTGCATGTTTTACATAAGCCGCATCGTAGAATTTATGGCATTTCATGCAGTAATTGCGATGAATACTTCCGTGCAGTTCCAGTACATTTTTGCTTCCTGCTGCCTGATGAAGTCCGTCAATATTCTGCGTGATCACGGCAGTTAATTTGCCGGCTGCTTCTAGTTCTGCAAGCTTGCGATGTGCAGCATTCGGTTTCGCATCCAGGAACATCATCTTCTCCTTATAGAATTCATAAAATCCTTCCGGGTTCTGTACGAAGAAACTGTGGCTTACAATCTGTTCCGGTGAATACTTATACTTCTGCCGGTATAATCCATCCGCACTTCGGAAATCCGGAATATCACTCTCTGTAGAGACACCTGCACCTCCGAAAAATACAATTCTTTCACTGTCATCAATAATTGTCTGTAATTGTTCTGCTTCTTTTTCGTACATTGCTATTCCTCCTGAATTCTATGAATTTTATTTGTATTTCTGACATATGCAGAAAAAACTGCCCACAACCTGTAAAGGCTGCATGACAGTCACTTTCTATCTTCTTATTTGTTATTTTCTTTCTCGATCCATGCAGTCACTTCACGCAGATCTGCCAGTTCTGCCGTGATTCCTTTCTTTACTTCTTCCGGCACAACCGCCACATCCGGTACATAGATCGTATATCCGCCTGCTGCCTTCCCGGCCAGAAGTCCAGGGGCACTGTCCTCAAGAACCAGACATTCTTCCGGATTCTGTCCAATCAACTCTGCCGCCTTCAGAAAAATATCCGGCTCTGGCTTTCCATGTTCTACCATATCTCCGTATATCGCATTTGTAATAAGATGTTCTACACCGGACACATGTATCAGCCTGCTTGCACGCTTTTTCTCTGTAGAAGTCGCTATCACAGCCGGAATCTTATGTGCATCTAAGTATTCTAATAAATCCCGTAATCCTTCTTTATGCGGAACAGAGTCTTTTGTCACTTCATCGAAGTACTCATGCTTCATTGCCCTTGCTTCATCATAATCCAGTCTGTCTCCAAAATATTCTGCAAATTTTTTTCGGATTGATTGTGGATTTCTTCCCCTGAAAGAATCTGTCAATACAATCGGAATGTCTACGCCCAACTTTTTGCCTGCATAAATCCATCCTTTTGTAGAAAGGCATTCTGTATCAAACATCGTTCCATCCATGTCAAAAATTACACCTTTTACCATATACTCTTATGACTCCTTATTCTCACTATACCCGGTAAAGAATTCAGATAATGCATCCAGTGTCTTCACAAGTACCGGAAGTTCGGTATCATCCAGTTTGTCCAGGATAGCCTGTGTCATCTGTCTGTGGTAATCTTCGTGATGATGGTAAGCCTTTACACCTTTTTCTGTCAGCTTGACAAGAACGACTCTTCTGTCTTCTTCACTGCGGTGACGCTCCACATATCTTTTATTCACCAGACTGTTCATGGCAGTCGTAAGGGATCCTACCGTAATATTCAGCTTTCTGGCTATGGAAGACATATTATTTCCTTCTCCGAGTCCGATTGCTTCTATTACATGCATATCATTATTTGTAAGATCCTTGAACTCGTCCGTAATAATCGCCTTTTCTTCCAGCTCCCATATTTCATTGATCAGACTGACCAGTGTCTGATTGATCATCTTATATGCGTCATCCATTCCCATCTTCTGTAATTTCCTTCACTTTAACTCTTCATTCTTTACTCTTGTCTTTTATTATACCCTTTCTGGCATCAGAGAATCAATAACTTCTTTCACAGTTTCCAGATGATCTGCCCTGTATGCATATGCCCCGCAGAAAAGTAATGCATCATCGACATTTCCCTTTGCGGCATTGATCAGTGCCTGCGTAATACAATATGGTGTCGTTCCCGGATTACAGTGTTTCAGACAGCGGTAACAATGTGCGGGAGCGATCCTGCCCTGTTCTTTTACTTTTTTCATAAAGGGATTCAGAATCGCACGTCCCGGCATTCCCACAGGACTTTTTACGATCACAATATCTTCTTTTCCGGCATTCAGATATGCTTCTTTATAGCGGATGTCTGCGTCACATTCTTCCGTTGTAACGAATCTGGTTGCCACTTGTATCGCATCTGCCCCAAGGGAAAATGCATGTGCGGCGCTTTCACTGTCATGAATTCCTCCACCGATTGCTATCGGAATCTTCTTTTCGTATTTATCCGAATAGTTCTGTATGATTTCTTTGATTTTCTGAATCTCCTGATCGTATATTGCCTGTCCTTCATATTCATCCAGCTGATCTTCACGAAATCCCAAATGTCCCCCGGCAAGCGGTCCTCGATCACTACCAGATCCGGTATTCTTTGATATTTTTTATCCCAGTACTTTAATATGACATTCGCCGACTTTGCAGTAGATACGATCGGCGCAAGCAGAATGTCCGAATCCCCCACATATTTCGGAAGTTCCGTCGGAAGTCCCGCTCCCGATACGATCAGATCTGCGCCTGCTTCTACCACCGCATGCACATATTCTTCATAATGCTCCATGGCAACCATCAGATTAAATCCTATGATTCCATCCGGTGCCAGTTTTCTTGCTTTTTCATATTCCGATTTCACCGCTCTTAAGTTTGCTTCTAATGGATTCTTTTCAAAATCTTTTTCTTTAAAGCCGGGTTGAGCGGCAGAGATAATCCCTATGCCGCCCTCTTTTGCAACTGCTCCGGCAAGATTTCCAAGGCTGATTCCTACTCCCATACCCCCCTGGATAACCGGAACTTTTGCCATCTTTGTTCCTATTTTCAATGGTTGTATTTCCATATCTTTTTTCCTCGTCATATTATAGAATCTATGTGTTCATACCTATTACATATTTCTGAAGCGCTCGTATCTATGTCTTATCAATTCCTGTTCTGACATGCTTCCATATCTCATCAGAAACTCTTCTATTGCTTCATTTATCTGCATGATCACAGAATCCATATTCTGAACCGTATATGTTTCCGGTTCTGCGAAAACACGCTCTACGATTCCCTGTGCTTTCAAATTCTCTGCTGTCAGCTTCATCACTTCTGCGGCTTCTTTTGCTTTAGAACTGTCTTTCCATAGAATGCTTGCGAATCCTTCCGGCGAAAGAATCGAATAGATAGAATTCTCCAGCATCCACACTTCATCCGCAGTTGCCATCGCAAGTGCTCCACCGCTTCCGCCTTCACCGATAATGATAGATACGACCGGAACCTTTAATCCGGACATCTCATAGATATTTCTGGCAATCGCTTCTCCCTGTCCGCGCTCTTCTGCTTCCAGTCCGCAGAACGCTCCCGGTGTATCGACCAGACAAATGACAGGTCTGGCAAATTTTTCTGCCTGTTTCATCAGTCTTAATGCTTTTCGATAACCTTCCGGTTCCGGCATGCCGAAGTTTCTTTCGATATTTTCTTTCGTATTTCTTCCCTTTGCCTGTGCGATCACCGTTACCGGCATACCATGGAACCTTGCCACACCGCCAATGATTGCTTTGTCATCCGCAAAATATCTGTCACCGTGGAATTCTACAAAGTCTGTAAAGAGCTCATCAATGTAATCACTTCCTACCGGACGGTCTTTTCGTCTGGAAAGTTCTACTCTCTGCCATGCCGTTAATTTTTCTTCTTTCCTTCCGTCTGCCACCAGATCCTGAGCACATTCTTTTCTATTAAAATCTGTTCCTTTTCCATTCTCATGAAGTGCAAGGATTTTAGAAAGTACTGCTTTCATCTGCGGACGTTCTACAATGGCATCCAGGAATCCATGTTCCAATAAGAACTCTGCTCTTTGGAATCCCTCCGGAAGCTTTTGACCGATGGTCTGCTCGATCACTCTTGGGCCTGCGAACCCGATCAGAGCTTTTGGCTCTGCCAGGATCACATCCCCGAGCATCGCAAAGCTTGCGGTTACTCCGCCAGTCGTGGGATCAGTCAGTATGCTGATATAAAGAAGTCCGGCATCACTGTGGTGCTTCAGTGCTGCGGATGTCTTTGCCATCTGCATCAGAGAGACGATTCCCTCCTGCATGCGGGCCCCTCCGGAGCAAGCAAATAAGATGACCGGAAGTCTTTCTTCTGTTGCCCGCTCTACTGCCCTTGCTATCTTCTCTCCAACTGCTTCTCCCATGCTGGCCATCAAAAATCTCCCATCACAGACTCCGATAGCCGTCTCACGGCCGTCAATCTTTGCTTTTCCTGTTATGACTGCTTCTGAAAGCCCTGTCTTTTCCTGCAGTTTTTCCAGTTTTTCTTCGTATCCTTTGTATTCCAGAGGATTCCCTCCCTGAAGATCAGAATCCCACTCTTCAAAAGAACCTTCATCTGTAACCATCTCGATCCTTCGTCTCGCATGCACGCGGAAATATCCCCCCGCACTTCGGACAGATGTAATGATCTTTCTTTACATCCTCTGCAATAATTGCTCCTCCACACTTGTTACATTTGCGGAGTAATCCCTCCGGTACTTCCGGTCGTCTGGTAAATGTAATATAATTCTTTCTTCCGACAGCAATTCTGGTTTTCTTAAATACGTTGTCCAGCTTCATCAGCAGTCACCTCTACAGTCTTTCAATAAATTCAATATCTATATTTCCCTCAATGTAATCCGGATGATTCACAATTCCATACTGATAATCCACATTCGTGTCAATTCCTTCTATAATGACCTCACCCAGCGCGCTCTGCATCTTGTGGATTGCTTCCTGACGGTTCTTCGCCCATACGATCAGTTTTGCCACCATGGAATCATAATATGGCGGAATCGTATAACCACTGTATATTGCAGAATCGATGCGAATTCCCTTTCCTCCCGGAAGATACATATCCGTGATCGTTCCCGGAGACGGGCGGAATCCTTTCTCCGGATTCTCTGCATTGATCCTGCACTCAATCGCATGTCCGGTCAGTTTAATGTCTTCCTGTGTATAGGACAGCTTCTGTCCGGATGCGATACGGATCTGTTCCTTTACAAGATCTACACCGGTTACCCATTCCGTTACCGGATGCTCCACCTGGATCCTGGTATTCATTTCCATGAAATAAAAGTTCCCGGATTTTTCTAATAAGAACTCGATCGTTCCGGCATTCTCATACCCTGCTGCTTTGGCGGCTTTCACCGCCGCATCTCCCATCTTTTTTCTCAGTTCATCTGACAATGCAACAGATGGGGATTCTTCAATCAATTTCTGGTGATTACGCTGGATGGAACAGTCTCTTTCTCCCAGATGGATCACATTGCCATATTTATCTGCCAGAATCTGGAACTCAATATGTCTTGGATTTTCTACAAAGTGTTCAATGTACATCGTCGAATCGGCAAATGCCATCTCGGTCTCTTTCTGCGCCGTCTGAAATGCAGATTCAAACTCTTCCGGTGTCCATGCAGTACGCATGCCTTTCCCTCCGCCGCCAAGGGCAGCTTTTATAATAACCGGATAGCCGATCTCCTGTGCCAACGCAGCACCTGTCTTTGCATCGTAGACCGGTTCCTTACTTCCAGGTATGACCGGAACGCCTGCTGCCATCATCGTATTTCTCGCAACCTGTTTATTACCAAGGCTTGCAATGACTTTAGAATCCGGTCCGATGAATGTAATATTGCATTGCTCACATAATTCTGCAAATTTACTGTTCTCAGACAGGAATCCGAATCCGGGATGAATTGCATCTGCACCACTGATGATCGTTGCACTGATGATATTTTCCATACTGAGATAGCTATCTTTTGACGGAGCAGGACCTATGCAGATTGCTTCATCTGCAAGCTTCGTGTGCAATGCTTCTTTATCTGCCTCGGAATAGACCGCCACAGTCTCTATTCCCATCTCACGGCAGGCGCGGATGATGCGCACTGCAATCTCTCCCCTGTTTGCGATCAATACTTTTTTAATCATCTTTTACACTCCTATGCTGCTTTTTGTTTATCCAACCATGAATGTCAGTTCTGCACTGACTACTACCTTTCCATCCACACTTGCGACTGCCTCGCCGACACCGACAGGCCCTTTTCGCCGGATGATCTTCGTCTCCAGACGTACCTTGTCTCCCGGAATGATCTTACCTTTGAATTTACATTTATTGATTCCGCCGAAATATGCAATCTTTCCTTTGTTTTCTTCCAGACTTAAGATTGCAACCGCACCGGCCTGTGCCAGCGCTTCCACGGTCAGTACTCCCGGCATCACCGGTTCTTCCGGAAAATGTCCGGCGAAGAATTCTTCTCTGTAAGACACACATTTATATCCCACTGCGTATTCTCCCGGTACATAATCCTCAATGTAATCCAACAGAAGAAATGGGTGGCGGTGCGGGATGATTTCTTTTATCTGATTGATATCCAAATGATTCATACTGTCCTCCTACACGATGCGGAACAATGGCTGTCCATATTCCACACCTTCCTGATTATTTACCAGAATCTCTGCGACTGTTCCGCTGTAATCGCTTTCGATCTCATTCATCAGCTTCATTGCTTCTACAATTCCGAGTGTCTGTCCTTTTTCTACTCTGTCACCGACTTTTACGAAACTTTCCGCATCCTCCGCAGGTGCTGCATAGAATGTTCCTACCAACGGGGATTCCACCACATTTCCGACAGGTGTTTCTTCGGCAGACGTTCCCGATATCTGATCTCCTTCTGCTGCTTTTTTATCTCAGCAGCAGAAGTTGTTACCGCATTCACCGGTGCAGACAGATTTTCCGTCACATAGCATGTATTTTCTTTCTTGCTCAAATGCAATTTGATTCCTTCTTCCTCATATTTAAATCCTGTCAGATCTGACTTTGACACGGCATCTATGAGTTCGATCATTTTCTCCATTTCCATATGCTCTTTGTCCCTCCTGTGATTCTCCGCTAGCCTTCATACCGCTTCAACAATAACACTGCATTATGCCCTCCGAATCCAAGCGAGTTGGTCAGTACATAATCCACTTTCTTCTCAATCGGCGCACCAATTGCATAATTCAGGTCACATTCTTCATCTGCGGTTTCTGTTCCGACAGTCTGATGAATGAAGTTATCCTGAATTGTCTTCACACAGGTAATAAACTCTACACCTCCTGCTGCGCCAAGCAGATGTCCGATCATAGATTTTGTAGAATTGATCACAACATCCTTTGCCGCTTCGCCGAGTGCCAGCTTAATTGCACGTGTCTCGAACAGGTCATTATGATGTGTACTGGTTCCATGTGCATTGATATATCTACCTGAGAAGGTTCGATCCCGCCTTCTTCCATTGCAAGTTCCATTGCTTTGGCTGCTCCGCTTCCGTCTTCTGCCGGAGAAGTAATGTGATATGCATCTCCCGTAGAACCGTATCCGACAAGTTCGGCATAGATGACTGCACCACGTTGTTTTGCATGTTCCAGTTCTTCCAGAACAACTACACCTGCACCTTCTCCGAGAACGAATCCATCCCTGTCTTTATCAAATGGTCTGGATGCCTTCATCGGATCTGTAGAAGTCGAAAGTGCTGTCAGACTTGTGAATCCTGCGACTCCGGTCTCACAGATACATCCTTCTGCTCCACCCGCCAGCATCACTTCTGCGTCACCATACTGGATCGCACGGAATGCATCACCGATGCAGTTTGTTCCACTGGCACATGCTGTGACAACATTCGTGCATTTTCCTTTCAGCCCAAGCTGGATGGAAATATTACCTGCTGCCATGTTCGAGATCATCATCGGAACCAGCAATGGATTGACTCTTCCCGGTCCTTTGGTCCGGATCTTTTCATATTCTTTTTCTACTGCCTGAAGGCTTCCGATACCGGAACCTACGATCACACCGACACGGAACGGATCTTCTTTTGACATATCAAGTCCGGAATCCTCGAATGCTTCTTTCGCCGCCGCTACCGCATACTGGGAAAATGGCTCCATTCTTCTTGCTGCCTTAAAATCCATTCTGTCTTTTGCCTGAAAATCTTTTACCTCGGCCGCAATTTTCACCTTATATTCCGTAGTGTCGAATTTTGTGATCTCTCCGATTCCTACTTTACCTTCTTTGATACCGTCCCAGAACTCCTCTACGGTATTTCCGATCGGAGTCACTGCTCCAAGTCCTGTCACTACAACCCTTCTCTTCATATATCTTAATCTCCTTTACATCACCATACCGCCGTCTACATGCAATACCTGTCCGGTAATATATCCCGCATCCTCTGACGCAAGAAATGCAACCGCATTCGCCACATCTTCAGCTTTTCCGAATTTTCCAAGCGGAATCTGTGCGGCAGACGCTTCTTTTATCTTTTCCGGAAGTACTTCTGTCATGTCGGTCTCGATAAATCCCGGTGCAACTGCATTGACCGTGATTCCTCTAGATGCCACTTCTCTGGCTGCTGTTTTGGTCAGTCCGATCACACCTGCTTTGGACGCCGCATAATTTGCCTGTCCTGCATTACCGCTGACACCTACAACAGATGCCATATTTATGATGCGTCCGCTTCTCTGGCGGATCATCTGGCGGAGTGCAGCTCTTATTGTATGAAATGTTCCCTTCAAGTTTGTGTCCAATACCTTATCAAAATCTTCTTCTGACATCTTCATAAGGAGTCCATCCTTTGTGATTCCTGCATTATTAACCAGAATATCAATTCTTCCCTGCTCCTTGATCACCGTCTCGATAAATTCTTTACAGGCATCAAAATCGGCCACATTACATTGTATGATCACCGCTTTACCGCCTGCAGACTCAACTTCATTCTTTACTTCTTCGGCTCTTTCTCTGGAACCGTTATAGTTGATCACAACTGTTGCTCCTTTTGATGCAAGCTTTACAGCGATTGCTTTTCCGATTCCTCTGGATGCTCCGGTTACAACCGCAATTTTTCCTTCCATTGTCTGATCCATCTTTACGATTCCTCCATCCTGTTTCCACCATCTGCGAGTTCCTCACAGACTTTATCCACATCCTCCCACTGGGAAATGTGGAATACTTTCACATTTCGATTGATTTTTCTTAAGAATCCTTCCAGTGTCCTGCCCGGTCCGATTTCGACGAATGTATCCACACCATCTGCGATCATGCGCTCCATGCTCTGCATCCAGCGCACCGGTGAACTGATCTGTGTCGTAAGAAGCCCCGGAGTTTCTCTGATATCCGTTACTTCTTCTGCCGATACGTTTGTCACATACGGAATCTTCAATTCATGAAATCTGGTATTCTCCAGCTCTTCTGCCAGCTTCTCTCCCGCCGGAACCAGCATCTTCGAATGGAACGGTCCGCTGACATTTAACATAATTGTCCGTCTTGCACCTGCTTCTTTTAATTTTCCGGCTGCTTCTTCCACAGCCTTCGTCTTGCCGGTGATAACAATCTGTCCCGGACAATTATAATTTGCAACTGATACATCTGCGATCGGTTCGATCACTTCTTCGATTTTCTCTGCATCCATGGAGATGACCGCACACATAGCACCTTCTCCTGCCGGCACCGTATTCTGCATCAGAATTCCTCTTTTTCTCACCAGACGGATCGCATCCATATCATTCATCCCGCCGGCAATTGCGATCGCCGGATATTCACCGAGACTTAATCCTGCCGTAACATCTGCTTTCAACCCTTTATTCTCTGCAACTCTTGTCATCGCAAGACAAGTGGTAACCATCGCTGCCTGCGTATATTCCGTCAGATCCAGTTTGTCATTTTCTTCAAAGCAGAGTGCTTTCATATCCAGACCAAGCTCCTCACCTGCCTGATCGAATATGTATCTTGCGATCTCACTGTTCTCATAAAAGTCGGCTCCCATGCCGGCTTTCTGAGCTCCCTGTCCGGGATAAATAAATGCAGTCTTACTCATAGAATCCTTTTCCTCCGATCAATGCATCTGTCTCATTCACCAGTTTCTGAACCAGCTCTTTACATGACATTCTTTCTTTTACCATACCTGCAATCTGTCCTGCCATTACACTTCCGTTCTTCACATCGCCTTCTACAACTGCTTTTCTAAGTCCGCCAAGTGTAAGCTTTTCTAATTCTTCAAATCCGGCTCCGGCGTTCTCCAGTTCCAGATATTTTCTCGTCATATCATTGCGAAGGGCTCTGACCGGATGTCCTGTGGTTCTTCCTGTTACTTTGGAATCAATATCCTTCGCTTTGATGATTCTTTCTTTGTAATTCTCATGTACCTGGGATTCATCTGTAACGACAAAATGTGTTCCCATCTGAACACCTTTTGCTCCCAGCATAAATGCGGCGGCGATTCCTCTTCCGTCTGCAATTCCTCCGGCAGCAATAACCGGAATATTGACTGCATCCACGATTTGCGGAACAAGCACCATCGTTGTACTCTCACCGATATGTCCGCCGGCTTCACATCCTTCTGCTACCAGGGCATCTGCCCCGCAGCGTTCCATTCTCTTCGCCAGGCTACAGAAGCAACAACAGGAATAACCTTTACTCCGGCTTCTTTCCACATCTTCATGTATTTCTCCGGATTACCTGCACCGGTGGTCACAACTTTTACACCTTCTTCAACGATTACCTTTGCAACCTCGTCTGCATAAGGACTCATCAGCATGATGTTGACACCGAACGGTTTGTCTGTCAGTTCTTTTGCCTTGCGTACCTGATCTCTTACCCAGTCTGCCGGAGCACTTGCTGCACCGATGAGTCCCAGTCCGCCGGCTTCGGATACACCTGCTGCCAGATGATATTCTGCTACCCAGGCCATACCGCCCTGGATGATCGGGTATTCAATTCCTAATAATCTGGTTACTTCTGTCTGCATAATCTCTATACTCCCTGTCTTTTTATAATCTCATTTTTATGTTACTGTCCTGTATTTCTTACTCTTTGTGAGCATTTACGTACTCTACAACATCACCTACTGTTACGATCTTTTCCAGATCTTCGGATGGGATCTCGATTCCGTATTCATCTTCCAGTGCCATTGTCAGTTCAAAAAGATCCAGGGAATCTGCTCCGAGGTCATCTTTGAATGATGCATTTTCTGTGATCTTGCTTTCCTCTACTCCTAAGTTGTCTGCTACCATTTTTTTGATCTGTTCTAACATGTTTTTGTTCTCCTTCTCATATTTGTTTTTACTGTTTTTTACCATTCCAGAATACTTGCGCCCCAGGTAAGTCCTGCGCCAAATCCCGCGAGGATAATCTTCTGACCTTTTTGCAGCTTTCCGGCTCTGTTCAGTTCATCAAGAAGAATCGGAATGCTTGCGGAAGATGTATTTCCGTATTCTTCCAGATTCATCGGAAATTTTTCCAATGGCTCGCCCAGCCGCTTTGCGATTGCTTCTACGATCCTTTTGTTCGCCTGATGTAAGATATAAAAGCTGATTTCTTCCTGAGCCACATTATTTTTTTCCAGCACTTCTTTTACTGCCTGCGGCACACTCTTTACTGCAAACATAAATACTTCTCTTCCATCCATCTGCATCAGATATTCTTTTTCATCCGGCTTCGGCAGATCTTCCGGCGATAACTCGCTTCTGTCATATCTGCTCCGGCAGCACAGTGCTTCTCCTTTGGAACCATCGGAGTGTGTCACTGGAAGATAATATCTCATATCTTCACTTTTCAGTACTGCTGCTCCGGCACCATCCCCGAACAGGATACATGTTCCGCGGTCCTTCCAGTTCGTCAGGTTCGACAAACTTTCACTGCCAATGATCAGAGCCGTCTGATACACACCCGCATTCAGATACGCCGCCGCTGTATTATAAGCAACTACGAATCCGGTACATGCCGCACTCAGATCAAAACAGGTTGCACGCTTTGCTCCGAGTTCTCTTTGCACTTCACAGGCTGTACATGGAAGTATTACATTTGAAGAAATCGTAGAAACGATGATCAGATCCACGTCGTCTGCAGTAATACCTGCATTTTCAAGTGCCTGTCGTCCGGCTTGGACGGCCATGGATACCGTCGTCTCTTCTCTGATGATATGACGTCTCACGACTCCGGTTCTCTCCCGGATCCACTCATCACTGGTATCAACCAGTTTTGCAATGTCATTGTTATCCATTACAAATGATGGTACGCAAGATCCTGTCCCACATATTCTTCCAGTCATTCTAAATACCTCTGATTTATTTTGATTCTAAATTATTTTGACTGTCAAAGTATATATCAAGAAATTTTGTTTGTCAAGTTATTTTGAATATCAAAATATATTTTTTGAAAATTTTTTGAGATATTTTTATTGATGTATTTCATGATTGGAACGAAATGTCCCTTAACTCAACTGATTATTATATAGAATTTTCTCTCATGAAGACATCAGAACTTACCTGATGCCTTCATTCACATACAAAAATCTGCAATAGAACCTGCCAACTGCACGTTATCCAAGCTTTTTCGCTTTTGAAACCATACAGGATCTGATATACGTCATTCCTGTGACCAGATAAATGACAGCTACAACAAGAACCGCCAATATACCAGTATTCAAGAACATATTTGCTATTAATGTAAGCAACAGTAATATCGGTATTACTTTGTTCAATACAATATACGTCTTATATGCACTTTTGTATATAATTTCTTTTTCTGCCTCATCACAGCTTTCCACCCATTGTTCCGTAAATTTACTTGAGGTTGGGTCACCTTTTTTCTCCGGATGTGCCGCCTGTATCGCTTTTACATAACGTACAGAAAGATAAATATCGTAGAAATAGCACAGTATAAATATAATGCAAGCGAATAAAAAATATCTGGATTTTCCTGATTCTATATACTTCAAAGAATATCCAAAGGATAAAATTATGATGCAGGCCACCTGTGACACCAAATTAACCCCACTGGTCCACGCTCCCCATTTTTCTTCTTCGTAATCCAGTTCATAGAATCTGTCCTCATCTGCATCCTTCATTTCTTTGTATACATTCTTTAACCGGTATAAACTGTATTCACCAACAACTACCGTAACAACCGCGATTATAATCAGAGTTGGAAATATATATTGCTGAATCGTTCCGTTAATCGTTCTGATTCCTGCATCTATTCCTTTTTTCATCAGTTCATAGATGACTACCGATACGCCTCCGGCGATTCCTCCGATTACCACTGCCGCGAGCATCTTCCACGTTGCGGTAAAATAACTACTTTTCTTTTCCTTCATCATTTATCTCCTCTTCATATATAAAAATATCTTCTACACTGACTTCACAAATCTTCGCAATCTTTAATGCAAGTGTTACTGACGGCGAATAGTCTCCTCTCTCTATCTGGCTGATCGTCTGTCTGGATACGCCTGCGAGCTTTCCCATCTCGGTCTGATTGATGCCAAGTCTTGATCTGTATTCCTTCAATCGGTTTAGTAAAGGCAAATGCTCATCTCCATTCTCAATCATATTTTGACAACTTTTCTTGTCATTTAAATTCTAACAGATGACAACTATAGTTGTCAAGTTTCTATTTAATTCACTAAGCCAGATTCCCGAACCGTAATAAAAGATTACAGTTCTCCATTTAATTATTATGGCATGCGAAACCGCAGGAATAAACTTACAAGGTCCTATCCTGTGCATACGGACTCATGGTTGGTAATTCTTAAGTAAAAAAGTTGACCGTTTGCTCACAAAAATCCACTGTCTGAGACGAATGTCGAGTTTGGATTTTTTGTGAGCTCGTTTTTAGGTCAACTTTTTTGCTTTAGAATTTCCCCATGTTGGAGTCAGCACAGGATAGGACCTTGTAAGTTTATTCCGATCGGTGACAGCCGCTATAATGCATTAAATAGAAAACACTCCTCCAAACTGTGAAAATCCCAATATACAAGCCGCACATACCAGCATAAATACAATGATTACTTTTACGCCTATAGATATCTTCGCATAACTTTCACAGATCGGAATCTGTTTATACTCCCACTCCGTCTGCATTTTTCTTCTCTTCCATTTCTGAACCAGTGTGATGCAGTCACATACGAAGAACGCGATAATAAATCCAAAACTGAATACCATGGCTGCTATATAATATCCTGCATCGGCACCCTCAACATCTATCTGCCGTTTGCACAATACCACAGCCGTAACGATCAATAAAAAATTAAGTAATGTATCCACAATAATCATCTTATCTACGATACTTTTCCTGCCGATTTCCTTCATACGCTCCGCTCCTTCCTGTAACAACCGCTTTTCATCCAGGTCTTCTTCTTTTTTCTGTTTCACCGCTTCCAGCTCCGTCTCTAATTCTTTCATATATTTCCTGCATTCACTACATTCTGCTAAATGCTCTTCCACCAATTTTCTGCTATCTTCGCTGCATACCTTATCCAGATATAACGGTATCAGATCTCTGATAATCTCACATTTCATCATTGCCTGCGCCTCCCATCTTTTCTACGATCATTTTCTTGGCTCTGTAATAGGTCACTCTCGCCCAGCTTTCACTTTTTGAAAATAACTGTCCGATATCTCTGTATGATACCTCTCCCATCACCCGCAGCATGAATACTTCTTTGTACGGTTCCTGTAAGTCATGTAGAATTTTTCGGATGATCTGTCCATTTTCCTGATTGATTATGCCATTTAATAAATCCTCCCCTTGATCTGCATGATTTTCATCTAATTTATTTGCATATCTTTTCTGCTTTTTTGTCCACGCATAATATTCATGCTTCGCAATCTGACATAACCACACCGATAATTTACATTCACCTCTGAAATTTTCCAATTTTTCAAATGCAATGGCAAATGTCTGCTGGGTAAGTTCTTCTGCTATTTCCCTGTCTCCGGATAATCTCAGCAGAAACAATATACCTCTTTTAAATATTTCTGATTATACTTCCTCAAAAGATTCCATGAACTCACCTCTCTTCTCTCATTTATATCTTCTTTTACTATTAAGAGTCATTTTTTCTCAATTCGTTACAAACTTTTTTATTTTTATAGACCAAAGGTACTTCCATAAATCCCCTTGACATTTCCTTCTATATCTATTATAGTACTTATCGCAATTGTTTACAAAGTAAACTATCATAAAGGAGTAACTATGAAAGACAAAAACTGGACCGATATCGTATCAAAACAAGGCGACCTCCGGCATTTCGCAAGTATGGCGATCCGGAAATCCGGAAAATCAGAGCACGCTTCTGCTCAGGAGATTGATTTTCTGTTCCGGATCGCGCTTTCGGAAGAACCACTGACCCCAAGACAGATTACCAGCGCTATGGGCATCAGTAAGACTATCGTAAGCCGCCTGACCGACCATCTGGAATCCAAAGGGTTTATCTGTAAAGAGGCCTCTGCGTCCGACCGCCGCAGTTACTGCATCCGCATTACCGGTGCCGGAAAAGATGAGATTGACCGTATGTACTATTACTATCTGGATCCACTCTATACATTACAGAAAAATATGAAGAAAGAGAAATTCGAGACTTTATTCCAACTAATCCGTGAAGCGAACGAGATTCTTTCTTCACAAAAAAAGTAAAGGAGATTTTATTATGACATTTTACCAGGAACTACAACTAAGCTCGACCGGCTCTAAACAGCTGATTAAAAACACAACCGATAAAAAAGAAAAACGCCGTCACATACTCATTTACAACTTTAAAGTATATCTTGTAATGGTATTCTGTGTCGCCGTTGTATCTTTATATAGTAAATTCATCGGAAATGACAACAGTGTTGTCGGAGTTACCGTGCTTCTGGCCGTGCTGGTTCTCAGGCAGGCCGATTTCGGGATCCGTACCACGCACGGGCTTGCCTCTATCGCAGGTATCTACGCAATCCTTATGGCAGGTCCCCGTCTTGCCAACATGGTATCACCGGTTCCGGCATTCTTTGTCAATGTGGTCTGTATCATGCTGCTGATGATCCTCGGATGCCACAATGTGATCATGTACAATCACTCTACTTTTGTCCTTGGCTATCTATTATTATTTGGATATGATGTAAGCGGACATGCCTACATTTTAAGAATGGAAGGACTCCTTGTCGGAATGATCCTCTGCATGATCATTTTCTATAAGAATCAGAAGAACCGTCCTTACCGGCGTAAATTTTCTCATCTGTTCCAGGAATTCAACATTCATTCCGCACGCAGCAGATGGTATATCAAGCTGACATTCATCGTATCATCAGCGATGCTCATCATGTCCCTGCTCGGACTTCCAAGAGCTATGTGGGCAGGTATCGCATGTATGTCCGTGTGTCTTCCGTTTACAAATGACTGTGTCGCACGTTCCGGAAAGCGTTGGATGTTCAACATCGTAGGATGTCTGTTATTCATTGTTCTGTATACGGTTCTTCCGAAGTCTATGTATGCCTATATCGGAATCATTGGCGGAATCGGTGTCGGATATTCGGCAGGATATTCCTGGCAGACAGTGTTCAATACATTTGGAGCGCTTTTCCATTGCGTCCGGTCTGTTTGGAATGCCATATGCAGTAGCACTCCGAATTGGTGCCAACCTGTTTGGTTCTGTTTTATACGGTCCTGTGCAACAAATTATTTGATAAAGCACACGCTTATTTTCATAGCACCGATTTAAAAACAACGCTCTCTTAAAAAGGGGATGTAGCTTGCGCTACATCCCTAATTTTTCTACTACTTCCTGTGCTGCAGGTGTTCCGGCAACACCACCGACACCGGTTTCTCTCAATGATACGTCCATCTTATCTCCGACTTCTTTCATCGCATCTATCACCTGGTCAACAGGTACCTTACTTGTAATCCCTGCCAGTGCCATGTCCGCTGCCGCCAGCGCATTCACTGCACCGCCTACATTACGTTTCACACACGGTACCTCTACCAGACCTCCTACCGGATCACATACAAGTCCCATCAGGTTCTTCAATGCCATCGCACAGGCATGTCCGATCTGATCCGTATCTCCGCCTTTGATATAGCAGATTGCCCCGGCTGCCATTCCCGAACCGGAACCGATCTCTGCCTGACATCCTCCCGATGCTCCCGCAAGATATGCCCGGTTGGCAATGATCTGACCAAGTCCGGCTGCCACATACATGGCTTCTATCATCTTTTCTTCCGGAACATTGTATTCTTTATAATAAGTAACAAGTACTGCCGGAAGTACACCGCAGGCTCCTGCTGTGGGTGCCGCAACAATTCGTTTCATACAGGCATTATTACACCCCATCTTCAGTGCATTAGACATCACCTTTGAGACAAAATCCCCACACAACGGTTCTTCATTCTCACGGTAATTGTCCATAAGCCCGCCTTCTGTTCCGACCAGACCACTTCTTGATACCTTGTCCGGTTCATAGGCATCCAGCGCATCCAGCATGGACTGCCACATATACTTCATCTTTTCCCAGGAATCTTCTATCTTCACATCCCTCTCCTGTGCATCCTCTAACTGGATTGCTTTCCCAGAATGGAATGTTCTCTTTTTCCCCTCTCAGTTTCGCCTCTTCCATTGACTGATATGACATATCTTCTTTTCCTCCATTATCTATACCGATCCGTTCGGATCAAGAAATTTCACACGGATAATTCCCGGCTTGCTCTCCAGTTCATCGATCGCACTCTGCGGAATCACCTGATCTGTCTCTACAACCATAACAGCCGTTCCGCCACGCTTGTCACGAAATACCTGCATGGTCGCCACATTGATCTCAGCTTTACTGAGTGCAGCGGCCACCTCCATGATCCGTCCCGGCTCATCCACATTCCGGATGATCAGTGTACAGCTCTCTCCACTGAAATTTACATCAATCCCATCCAATTTACAGACACAGATGCGTCCGCCTCCGATGGAATGTGCCTGAATCTTCATCTGCGGCACACCTTCTGCTTCCATAATAATCTGAGCAGTATTCGGATGTGCACCCTTAATGTTCTTGTTCTTCATTACAAAATCCATCCCCATGTCTTTTGCAACTTCGTAACTGTCCGGTATGCGCATATCATCCGGCATCATCCCCAATAAACCGGCAATCAATGCCCTGTCCGTTCCATGTCCCTTTCCTGTTGCGGCAAACGAGCCATGCAAGATAACCTCCGCCTTCTCCGGCTGACGGCCGAATAACTGTCTTGCCACCATACCGATCCTGACTGCCCCTGCTGTATGCGAGCTGGATGGACCTACCATTACCGGTCCTAAAATGTCGAATATATTTCCCATATTCTTTTCCCTTTCTTTTTTACTATAACTATCCACTTCCCCATCTTTTTCAAGTGTCGGATAGTTACGTATTTTGGTATATTCTATTTACTATTATACGTTCCCATCTCATCTTTTACAATGGTCAAAGATTGTTTTTTCCTCTCTGATATGCTAACATTTTATAACGCAGGACCGGATATCTGATATAGAAGCTTTAAGGTATCCTCCCAGCCTATGATAAGGAAGTGTATAGCATGAATAAAAAAGAAGTTCTAGAGATCCGCAGACAGTTTTCTCCTGAAAACTGTGCCATCACACGCATCTGCGGATGTTATGTGGATCACGAAAAAGAGAAAAAAATGGAAATGAAAAAAGCCTTCTTATCTTTACCCGAAGAAGAGGCTTTCAAATATTTTGACATCTTCAAACACACCCTTTCCGGAACAATCGGAAAGAACCTCATCAATATGGAATTCCCGCTCGACCAGGAATTGAATGGCGGCACACAGGAATTTCTTATGAGATTAAAGGACAGTAAACTTCAGGATGACCTTCTTCTGGAGGAATTCTATGATAAGGTCGTGGAAAGTTATGAATACGGCGAAAACTACTACATCATCCTGATCCATGCCGTATACGATGTTCCCGGTAAGACCAAAGATGGTCTGGAGATGGAGGACGCCTCCGATACCGTATATGAGCACATCCTCTGCAGCATCTGTCCGGTCAATCTTACGAAAGCCGGACTTACTTACAATGCACAGACAAATAACATTGAAGACCGTATCCGCGACTGGTTCGTAGAAGCTCCGGTCAAAGGATTTTTATTCCCTGCATTCCAGGATCGTGCAACGGACGTACATAATGTCCTTTATTACACAAAGAAACCAGAAGAATTACAGCCATATTTCGTAGAACACGTCCTTGGAAGCACTACTCCACTGACTGCCGGTGATCAGAAGACAACCTTCCAGGCAATCGTAAGTGATACCCTGGGCGAAGACAGTGACTACGAAGTGGTCCGTAACATCCATGATAATTTAAATGAGATGATCGAACAGTCCAAGGAAGAACCGGAACCGCTGGAATTATCCAAAACTGATGTCAGAAAGCTCCTGACACGCAGCGGAGTTGCCGAAGAGAAGCTTGAATCATTCGATGATGAATTCGATGAGACAGTCGGCATACACGGAACCCTGCTCGCATCCAACATCGCCAGTGCTAAGACTTTCCAGATTGAGACACCGGATGTGGTAGTTAAGGTTAATCCGGAACGAGCCGATCTGGTAGAGACGCGTGATATCGATGGACGCCGCTGTCTGGTAATTGCAATCGATGATCATCTGGAAGTAAACGGAATCGAAATCCATTAGATTTGAAGAAAAAATTAAAAAAATTTCAATTTTTCACAAAAAATGTTTGCATTTTCCGTCAGACTATGATAAGATACTTTTTGTCAAGCGGAAATGGCGGAATGGCAGACGCGCTAGATTCAGGTTCTAGTGGGAGCAATCCTGTGAGGGTTCAAGTCCCTTTTTCCGCATGAAAAAACCTTGAAGATTTATTCTTCAAGGTTTTTTATTTTTTCTGAATTATGATTTTATTTACTTCTTTTTATGCGCTCCCGCAGTTCCTCAAATATCTCCTTATGCTGCCCGACCTGCATCTTCGGGAATGCCTTCACGAGACGCTCACCAACTTTTGTACGGTTCTCTGCCATCTCTTCGTATTTCGCTTTTAATTCCTCTATACGAGCTTTCTTCTCCTCCCTGAATTCCATACCTTCCATTACATTCTCATAGATATTCTCGCCAACCTTATCAGACAGTTCCTTCAGCTCGGCTGCAATCTTCTCCATTGCTTCCAGTCTGCGGTTCATCTTAAGGATACCGGAAGCTGTTACATACAGATCCGCAAGAAGTCCGACCGCCAGACACGCCATAACTACAATTCCCAGAACGAGCGGAATCATCGTCAGCACTTTGTAGATCAGCGGATGGATAATCTTCACGATCAGGACGCAGAACACTCCCCAGATCAGCGAAAACAACACACATACATATCCACCAATATTCAATGGCTGTTCCGAATAATCCCACCATTTATTATGAAAGATCTTCTCCAGCAAAAATCCGGTAATCCCTTCGATCACAGTCACAAGTATGGTAGAACTGATATACAGCAACACCAGGTTATTCTCAACCGGCGTCAGAAACTGTACTACAACACCAACCCCTATTCCATATACCGGACAGATCGGTCCATTCAAAAATCCACGGTTTACAAACTTGCCCTGTTTTGCTGCTGCATATGCGACCTCCGTGCACCATCCCAGGAATCCATATACAAAAAATGATAATGCGAAATAATATAACTCTGTCAAATATCCTCTCTCCTTCTTTGTCATTATATTAATAAATTTTATTATACGTGATTCCACTTTATTTCTCAACAAACTTCTTTTTCAGATCTGTTAAGCTTTTATTTCATATAATACAAATCTAAATTTTTTTCTTACAACTTCGTGAATATTCTGTGACCACTCTTGAGAGTTTTTTTCAAACATTATAAAATAGAAGACGGGTATAAATAGGAGGGATTAACAATGAGTTTAAATAACAGGAAAAAAACACCAACTGCTTCTGATGTTTTTGACGATGATTTCGAAGTGATCTACGAAGGTGATCTTCCGGACATCTCCATCGATGATGACGATGATGATGATTACCGTGATGTATTATCCGGATTATCCGACATTGATCATACCGATTATATCAGAAAAAATGATTATGACAGATTAACAAAAAAATTAAAGGATAAAAACAGGAAAAATTCCAGAAAAAGCAGGAATCAAAAAGGAAAAGATAATTTCTTTGATACCAGCTATTATGATGAGGATTTCCTTGATGAGTTAGATGATGAGCTTTATGATGATGACAATGCCATGGATGATGATTATGATGATCCCCGCAATGGTCGTAAAAAAGAGAAAAATCGCCGAAAAAAACGTGGGGTTAAAATTCCAAATGTCGCAAAACCGGTTGCAAAAACCGCAAAAACGGGAGGAAAAATCTTATTCAAATTTATCAATTTTCTGTTAAGAATGGGAACGCTGTTATTGATCGCATGGATCATTTATCTTTTGGGACTGCATTTCCTGACAAATGTAGGTCCTTTTGGTAACATTATTTCCCGTCTGACAGCTGCAGATCAGAAACTGATCGCCTATCTTGCGGTTGCCGGAGTATTATTGCTTTATGAGATTATTATCTTTTTCTGTGTTCTCGGCGGAAGCAGGAAGCAGGGCCGTGATGGAAATACCATCGATAACGGCCGGGGGCTTACATCCTTTATCATTATCGCAGCCGGCTCTTATCTGTCTGCTGTGTTTGCAAGTCTCATTCCGCAGATTCCTGCCGCACTCCAGGGAATCCAGAGTGCATTGACTGTTTACGGAAGTTTAAAGAATACATTACTTCCAATCTGTGCCGCAGGAGTTGTAAGCTGTATAATCCGGAAATTTATTATAAAATAGTTAAAAAACACCGAGGCAGAATAGAATGCCCGGTGTTTTTTTCATTTCTTTTATTTTTTCTTTTTAACACGGATTTTTCTGATCAACTTTCGTATCAGCCAGATAATCACTATAATCAGAAAAAGAAGTCCCGCACAGATTCCCACGATCATTCCGGCAAATTTATTCGGATGTTTTAACAGATCTGCAATATTCCTGCTGTCTTCCACTACTTTCCGCCCGTGTGTCGTACTATAGTAATCAGAAACATTTGCTATTCCGTCTCCGTCTGTGTCTTCAAACGACTGCATATATCTTGCAATTGCCACCCATGCCTTTAATTCTGTCTTGCCGTCTGTAATTGCCTCATCTTCCAGATTCTTTAGCAGCTTACCATTCTCATCCTTCGGTTCAATCTTTAATAATCCATATGATACATCCGTGACAGAGCCCAACATCTGTCCTGTATACAGATCTGTCACAACCTTGTATAATTTATCATCCTGTATCTCTTCTCTCTTCCCGTCTTTGGTCAGATAGCAGTCTGTTACTTTATTCAGAATCATGCGGTGCGGATTATAAGTAAAGTTCATTCCACTGCAATATAATCTTGCAGTCGTCATATAATCAGAAACAGACGCATCTACTTCTGCTACCAGCTTTAATTCTTTTCCGGTTAAATATGCAGTGATCAGTGGATAACCGGCAAGACCGTCTTTACCGATCCCCAGCGAGAAAGAATTATAAACCTTTTCTACCGTAATATCACCTTTTGTGTATGTGTCACGCACCGTTCCACTTGGCACAACCGCCACATCTACCGGCCTGCTATCATATCCTCGGAATTTTCCACCGCATACACATAGGCGTCAGATATAATGTCTCCCAGATTCAGTTCTTCATGCTTTGTTTCCATTTCCTCAAGGCTGTTGAACTTAATATCATTTTCTGCAAGTACCTGATCTTTTGTATAACCGAAATTTACCAGATAATTGGTATCAACAGTATCCATAAATTTATCAATCTGCTTTTGGGCTGCCTGATCAGATTTTACATTCTTTGTTACCGGAATCAATTTATAAGTATTCATTTTCCAGCGCTTATCTTTCTTCTGGGTCATGGAAATGCTTCCAAGATTTCTACCGTATTCCCCACAGGATACAATATAAGTATTCCCATGTCTGATTGGCTGGTCTAATTGCGTATGTGTATGCCCGCTGATGATCAGATCAATATCCGGTACTTCTTTCGCCAGAGTCTCATCTTCTGATACTTTCTCATCTTCCCATGTCCCACTGTGGGAAACGCATGCGATCATATCGACATCTTCTTTTTTCTTAATCTCTTCTACTGTATTTTTTGCTGATTCCACAGGATCCTTAAACTCAAGTTCACAGGTAGGTGCACATTCTAATGCATCTTTCCCGAATACCCCAAGAACCGCTATCTTTACACCGCCTTTTTGAATAACCACATAATCCTTTACTCCATATGTCTCAAATGCGGATTCTATCTGTTTCTGCCCTTTGCTTAATCCTTCTTTTTCCATGGCATCCCAGTCTACATTACACACTACAAGTTTCGGAACTGTCTCCCCTGAATTCTTTGCAGTCTTCAGCATATCTGCAAGTCCGCCAGAACGGTAATCAAATTCATGATTGCCAAATGTCGTAACATCACAGCCCAGATATCCAAGCATCCTAAGTTCTGCCGCTTCTGTTGTGTACACTGTCTGGATCAGGGTTCCCATGGAAAAATCTCCTCCGTCCAGGATAAGTGTATCCGGATTTTCTTTCTTCTTTTCATCGATCAATGTTTTGATCCTTGCAAAGCCTCCGACCTCTTTTTGTTTCCCATTTACGATTGTAGAATAGCTGTTCAGATGCGAATGTGTATCATGCGTAAATAATACATCCAGATGTTTTTCCCCATCTGCAGCCTCGGTCTGCACTCCCGTCAGCAGCGGCATGCATAACATCACGATCAAAATCAGCACAATAACTCTTTTTACTCTTCTCATATATTTTTCCTTTCTTTTTTATATAAAGAGAACTACCGGCAGCAGATTCTCCTGTATACCCTCGTATGCAAAAAAATCCCCGAAGAACTGCATCATATCATACTGTTCTCGGGATTATCTTTTCATGCGGATGACAGGACTTGAACCTGCACGTCGTGGACACTAGATCCTAAGTCTAGCGCGTCTGCCAATTCCGCCACATCCGCTTAATAAAAACGCAAATCCTTCTTATTCTGAAAGATCTGCGTTTTTAAATACTGAGCGTGCGGGGATTCGAACCCCGGACAACTTGATTAAAAGTCAAGTGCTCTACCACCTGAGCTACACGCCCATAATAAACTGGGCTAGTTGGATTCGAACCAACGAATGCAGGAGTCAAAGTCCTGTGCCTTACCGCTTGGCGATAGCCAATAATAAAG
>ENA-OQED01000106-OQED01000106.1-human-gut-metagenome-genome-assembly--contig:-NODE-106-length-31800-cov-1.748840_pt1 | contig 31800 bp, 23 predicted proteins | sample MGYA00242790_ERZ504625 | MGnify/ENA primary metagenome ERZ504625 (study PRJEB26092, sample SAMD00036345) | human gut metagenome | host: Homo sapiens | study: EMG produced TPA metagenomics assembly of...
CCAGCGATCACGCCGGCGACCGCCTCGTCCGTAATATTCGGCCCGTGCCTGCCGGGCATCGACGGTGCAGCCGTCCACCACGAGCGCCTGCGAAACGTGGATCCCGCACTGCGAGCCCGTCGCCGTTAGGGTCCCAGTACCGCGAAGCATCAGGTTGCCCCACACCTCCATGCCGCACAGCGTGATGTCCGCATCGGGCGCATGTGACTGCGTCACGAAGTTTTGCCCGGCAAGCGTCAGCACCAGGTCGCCCTCGGCGCCGATGGCCTCGCCCGCGTAGCCTTAAGCTCCAGGTGGTCGGCATCGGTCCAGGCCCAGCCGGGGCCCGACACGCCCGGCACGTAGTACGTCGCGCCCGCGATGATGAGGCTCTCCGCGCCCGCGGCGTAAGAAGGCCCGCCCAGCAAAACGCATAGGCAGGCCATGGCAACAATCGCAATGTAATGACGGCTGGTGTAGGACTCGGCAGCAAACATACCCGCTCCGATCTTCGCAGGAGCCAATAGAATGTGCACCAGAAAATGCCCTGGTAGCAGCAATTATTAGTTTAGCGAGATCAAGCTATAAATATAGAAAATGCCCCTAAGCAGTGCCGGGAATTAGGTGTAAATCGTTTTGCCAGTCGGTGAAAGGAGGAGCTACAATGGCAAGCTTGAACTAGAGCTTCGGGCCACAATGATGAAACGAAAATGGGTTGGTGTCAGCCGGAGGCGCTATTCATCGAGATCCACAGCACAAGAGAACGTTTTACGAGTCTGCATTTAAGCCGGCATTTAGTTTAAATTTAAGTGGATCGGTATTTGGATTCTCGAAAACAATATCTTCAGCATCATTTTCTTCGCGGTCGACAGTGGTCTCGTACTTACCTCCAATTGTTCTTATAACTGATTGCCACCAATAATGACGCTTGTCTTCAAAATCCTTCGAGAAAAACTCTCCCCATGCAAGCACATAATCATTTTTATTCAGGAATGACTCGAGCCTACTCTTTTCAAACAGCAGAACGCTTTCTTTGAAACCGTGCGCTGAAGAGTCAAAGCAAACCAGTTCACCTTCAGGGTCTAGCCAGTCCGATATTCCCCTATGAACCAAAGAGTACTCATGGATGAGCTCCTCGCAAGGAAGGTAGAACTCGGGGCTTTCATTATTCTTGAAGGACGAGTCATCATAAAGACCTCCCTCATAGTGCTGCGTAGCAATGATATAGGACTCAGTTCCGGTCTGCATTTCCGAATCCCATGCCGCACGCGTAGAATGAAAGGCGCTTGTTCCGCAGTAATCATATAAAAAGTTAAAGGCGAACGAGCGTTCTGGAACCCCATTGCCGTTCATCTCGTTATGGAGACTAATAAACGAATGAATAGCCGAATGAGGAATAAAAACGCCGCCGGACAACCAGTAGAGACTGGCACCATCAATTTTCCCATAACTGCTTGGCATCCCAGCGGAAACCGCAAGTGGAATATATTCGACTTGATTTAGAACGACAGCTCTATATTTATCGAGTAGTTCATAGCCTTCATTTGAGTTCAACCAATTTGCTCTGTCATTCTTCGGTAGAAATAGTTTGTCTACAAACAGGCACTTCGTTGCTTCGGGATGCGAATTCTGCCACACAAACGTCGGATCTATATCGCGCCAGCAGATTAATTTCTGCTGAATCGCCCCATCGCTAAGTAATGTTTTTCGCTCAGCAGAAACCCATTTGTTTTCATCCCATGATTCCTGTAGGCGTCGAATTTCATCGTAATCGGCGGTCGTACATTCGTCCGAAATATCGGATTCGATAAGTCGCGATAGCAAGCTTTTACTGAATGAAAAATGAGCACCCTTTGCTGCTTCGTAACCTTTTTTATAGGTATGTTCAATTTCAAATGGTGGATAGTTGTCGTCGAGTCTTGCTAACAGCCTATAAGTCTCAATCCATTGGTATTTTTTCCCAATACGTTCAACTCGTCTGCCAAAGCGTCCTTCATGTCGCGCAACCAGCGCATCAAATTCAGCGAAGCGCTCGATTGAATAACGCTTCTTTAAGATCTGCGCAACGACCATATCCGCAAGTTCCTGCTCATTCCACTGATTGGACCAGAGCCTTACCGCTGATCCGAATGTATAACGGCCGAAATCACCATACATGCCGCGATGCTTACCATGTTCTGTTCTCATTGAATGAACTATTTTCGAAACAGAAAGGCGCTCATCACTGCTGTCCCCAAACTTACTTGCAATGGAGTCAACTGTTTCCTTTTGTTGCTCGTTTGACATTGTTAAAGAATCCCATTCAGACGAATAGGGTGGGTTTATGTTTGCAAAGTCATCTATTGTCGCAGCCTCTTCACTTACAATGCCCTCGCAAAGAGATCTTGCGTAGTCCCTTACTAGAATATTGGGATAAGTATGAGTTGAATCGAAAACAAAGTCTCGAATTCGAAAGGCTACATCAACCCATTGGGCGCGATTGTCACTCACCCAAAATGCGCCAAGCATTGCAGCAAAACTACGCTCAATAATGTAATCATCGTCAATAGAAACAAGCTCCTGAACGAGATTTGCAGCTATGGCCGAGCGATTTGCGAGAATGCAGGCAAGCGCCTTGGTTGCCCTATCTCTCAGCCTATTATCAGTTGAGGCTAAAAGCCACATAAGTGATAACGCGGCAAGCCTTGCAGTATGTTCGTTTAACTCTGAAGCGTAGTCCCAAATCCACTCGACAATATCTAGCGGGTCAATCAACTCAGAGTTGGAAAGAGAAACTATTGACGTCCATTTTGCATCTCGTTCCTTTGCGCTCCAGCTCATAAGAACGCCGTTAAGATAATCGGCATTGAACACAGTGTTAGGATTAAGCGAATCAGCTAAAAGGCGAAGCAGAAAATCGCCTCGTTCCTGACGATACGGGAGAATGCGCTCATCAATAAATCTTTGTAGGTTAACTGAAATAACACTCACGTCACGCCATTGAAGGCTGGATATTATCCAGCCTGGAACGGAAGCATCAGAGTCGAGAATTTCTGGATCAAGCACATCAATAAGCTCAATATCAAATAAATCGGGAAGCAGGCAGGCAAGCACCTCAAAAGTGCCTTCATGGCCGCGATTCGAATTCCATTCATCAATAAAACCCTGAAAATAATTATTAGATTTTATTACTCCTATATCGGTACTTCCTCCAGCGTCCTGGATGCAGCTTAATGCCTCAAAATAGTTTTCAAGTCTTTCAAACGAGAAAATCGCTTGTTCCGTTTCCATGCCATAGCGATGCGTCTTATTGAGAATTCCTTCCGACACCATCAACTCTATAAGCCGAGAAGGCTTATTTGCCCCTTCGTCGCGTGCTAGCCTACAAGCTATTTTGCTAGCCTGATTCCAGGGGATATATCCATAACTATACGTCGAATCTGCAATTATATTTAGAGCCGTTTGCACTACGATGCCGCTGTCAAATCCCAAATCGATATCAGGATGGGCACAAATTATTTTAGTTACTTTTTCTAAATATGCGCCCATTAGTTTACCGAAGGATCGGGGCCACGAATATCTGGTTTCGCTTGTAGCGCTGAGGTAATCGCATGTTAGCTTTAAGAATAATGGGTTGCATGCTTCGCTTCCAAAGGAAGGAAATTGCGGGAGTGCAAGATTGTAATAGGAGCAGAAGGATTCTATGGCATATCTTTTATTCGAAGCAAAGCCGTCAAGGACGACCTGGCTTACATCGCTAGATAACTTTAATCCTTCTGGCAGGATGGAATCCTCAAGGGGCGATCTCACTGAGACAGCCAACCTGATATTAGGATATGTTTTGATTTCATTCATCAATCTAGTTAGCCAGTTTTTCCATATGAACTGACCGTCGCCTTCATTGAGGGCATCAATTGCAATAAGTACCCTCTTTTCACCAGCGAATTTCGCAATGCTAGCAAAGAAAGAGTGGGGGTCTATTCCAGGCGCAAGCTGTTCAACTAGTTGATTGATTAGAGAGATTCCTTTTACAAAGTATTGTCCTAAAGCAAGATAAACAAGCCTGTTTTCAGAAAAGGCATTGAGGCAGCTATCCGCGAATAGATGAGACTTCCCTACACCTGCAACTCCCCTGACAATCAGCAAGGAACCGTTAAGTGCGCGGCCACTGCGATTGAGGATGAGTTCAATTTGAAGTTTGGCATAGCGATATTCGTCGAAACTGTTATAAAAAAGCCGGAGCTTATCAGGTTCCACATGGTCCTGAAGCTCGGACATTACAAAAAAGAGATCATCGCTCATCGATGTTATAGAGTTCAGTTGTTTATAGAGCTCTGGACCATGGGATTGCTTTGCTAGCGCGCTTGCAGATTCAATGCGTCCTAAAATCTCTTTAATTTTCGTTGAGTAGGTTAAATCACAGAGGTAATTGAGTTTTTTATACATTGAACTAATCGGGGCCTGAAGTCCAAGTAATGATTCGCTGACAGCTTTAGAAAAAGATTCAGTCTCAAGAAGGCCAGTGAATAGGTCTGAAGCCTCTGTTTGAATATTCAGCTCAGGCGTATATTTTGGACCGAGTTCTTTAATTCTGTCATCAAGCATGTGCTTAACATAATCTCGTTCGCAGTAATACGGAGTGGAATCAGCTCCATGCTCTTCAATTGCCGATAAGGCAGAGAAGCTATCGAGCTCTGCGCAAACAAGACGGTATGCCTGCTCAAGCCTCTGAATATCGAGGTCAATAATTAAACTGAGAACAGATTCCACATCCAATATATCTATAGCAGGATCAAATATTACATTCTCGTAAGATTTAAAATCTGTCCTAAAGTTTGGTGCCTTTTGAACAAGGAACATAAAGCGAATTCGATAACGTTCAGAACTGATCTCGGAAATTTTCTTTAAAGTACTATTAACCTTCTCTGAAGTTGCTGACTTACTTACTTGAAAACAGATGCCAGCTTCCCTATCAACCAGGTCATAACCCTTCATGTTGGGATCAAGCTGGTTTGCATTCTTAAGATGAAGTGAGAAAACTATGTTTAGCAAGTCGCGGTAGAAATACTCCGAATGAACAGCCGAATCCTGCAGATTATTCCTACCATCTGCATCTAACTCAATGCAATGACGAAGCAACAGTTTTTAATTTTATCGTAATAAACGCTTCGCTCCAAGGTCGCCCCTTAAATATCGAAATACAACTGGTGTAAATCACAGCAGTCTTCATTAGTTAGATGAAGTTTTAATTGCTGCAGAGATAATATCGAGTTGCTAAGTCTACATGTTGATTGTTGATTAGCGAGAACCAGACAGGATTAAAGCAAACCTTGCTTTTTTGCCTTATCTTCAATCTCCGTAATCACCCTTGCCTTTTCAGAATCGTCCTCGCAACTCTGATCGAGGTAATAGTGCGGATAAGATGCGATATCCACAGCCAACCACGATCCCCAGGACTTCGCAGCGGAAACAATTCGTGGCAAATCACACGAAAAGATCCGAGGTAGGATAGACCGGTCTTTCGTAGGATATTTTTGCAACAGCCTCTTTAGAACCTTCCTGCGAGAATTCCACTTGGGTCCGTCTAAATACTCATAAACAGTTTTTGTTGGTCCAATAAAGTTTCTTTCGGTCAGCTCAACGAGGGCAGGGTCATAGCAATGCATTTTATCAATCGATTCCTTATCAATCGTAAGAGGGAAAACGCTTCTGTTAATCGCCCTTAGCCTGGTCATTGCGTTGAGCAAATTGGTAGATGTCAGATGTGCCTTGTACAATAATCCAATAGCTAGATCCAGAACGACAGAATCACCCAGAGTTTGGTCGACAGGCATTTCAATAATCGGAAATTGTTTTATAAATCCATCAAACAGGTGAAGCTCGCTACTCAATTCATCGACATTTTCGAGCTTCAAGATAAGGCTTGCATTGCTTAATGTCCCTGCAACTTTTTGGTTGAAAACGAGCTCTCGAACCAGCGCGATTCCCATGGCGTCTGTATTATCAATTGAATTGTTAGGATCGAGCTCACTCAGATTAACTTCGCCACCCTCTAGCTTTATTTTGGCAATGATTGAACTTGCGAGTTCGTCAACGTTGGCTGAATCGCTCCATGACTCCGCAGCTCGACAGAGGCTAGTAAAGATAAAGGGCGGGAATCCAGCAATCGAATATTCAGCTGGATTTAAAGCCGTCAGGTAAGAATTAAGCGCATCCTCGGAGGAAACGACCCTTTTATAAACAAAAGGATATGCCTCCTCGAGCGTATCTAGCGTTGGAAGATTTGATGCTTTGCATGCAAACAGCAAGTTGGCGCGCGTGACGTCATAGTTTCCAAGTTCAACAACCGAAGAGCTGAGTTCAATCCCAAGAGTGCTAAGCTCGTGTATGGTAATTGAGCATCTGTTGAGATAATTCGATATTGCATCAGCCCTTGTTTCGTCTGAGACCTGCGTCAGCGATTGACATCGTCTCAATATTAGCCGACATCCAAGATGAACTTAACTCACACTCATATGAAGTATCCAGGTTCATGTTTTCAAAAGCATAGGAAACAAGCTCGCGTTGGGACCGAGTCTCGCAAACGCTCCCTGATGACTCAATGATGATATCGAAGGCACGCTCGGTTTGATTAAGCAATGCCGAAATAAACTTGTGCACAAGACCCTTATTGTTGGGATATTCCTCAAGCAAGCGTTCGATTACTTGTCTTCCTGAGCTTGTGTAATTGTTGACGATACCGTTTACAGTTGTAATGACTGCATCACGACCAACCTTGGCTGAAGGAGTGCCCCCTTTGCCAAGAATATGCGACAGCAGATATCGGTTGAAACAACAGGGACGATCCAAGTGAACGGTCGGAATAATTTTTAAAACAGCACTGCAATCGTCATCATCTAAGAAATAGTCGAGGTCCTGAACACCACGCTGATAGCAGTGATAGACAAAGTTAACAACACGCGGCTTCGCTTCGTTAGGATATTTAGATATGTAAAGGTCAAAGTCTTTTCTTAAATAACCTTCTAGAATCAGTTCACAAACAAGTTCGTCACCTATTATTTGTTTAACAATTTTGGCAAAGGATTCAAGACGTTCTTCCCCTCCATTGGTATTGATTGGACAAAGCAAATCTTGCTTAGAGTAAAAATCAGCAGTACGAAGTTGTTCGATTTTTGAATCCATGCTAGCAAGTGAGCTATCAGTAAAACCGCTGATCACTAGATCACGCATTCCGATATCTGATATCTCAACTCCAAATAAGTCAAGGAATTCTCTTTTTGTTAGCTTAATACCTTGCCCACCAGTTTCGTGGCGTTGACCGACATAGAGACAGTCTTCGGAGTCAAGCGAGAAGAACTCCTCCCAGAATTCGGTTTCAAAAATATTGTTCGAGTAGTCCCTGCGCGTGTGAAATGAATCAGTTCCTAGTGTTATACGTTCTATTGAACTTACGCGCTTATCAAACGCTTCTTTTAGCTCGTTTCCTAGAGTCTCGGCGACATCATCCAGCGAACCACCGAATTCTTTACAAAACTGAAGCAATTTTTTCGCAGCTGAAAGCTGCGGAAGCAATCGATTAATCCCTTTTTGATGTATGTCGTACAGCTCATTTAACTTGCCCTTGCCGATTCGAAGATCCTCATACTCAAGAGGATAGAGATTTTTATAAATGGCAATTGCCAAAATGCCTGTACAGGTCAACCCCAATGCAGAGGGGTTACCGAACGAGGGGGACCCCATTTCTTGAGTCATGACCAGATAGTCATTACGGATGCTGACCATCAAGCGCATGTCTGCAATATATGGAGCGGCCAGAAGAAGTAAATCAGAATAGCGCGTACCTTCGTCTGTCTGACCGGCATCCTTTAGCTCCGAAGCGAAAACCTTGGCGGCCATTTCATTGGCATTAAACTTTGAAATAAACGGCACTACAGAAATGACCATGTCGAAAAACTTGACACGACCGGAGCCAAGAACTTCTTTTGAAGCTCCTTTGGACTCATTGCAAAAGGTAAATATGCTGTCCTTTATAGCATATACGAATCTAATAACCTTATTTCCTTTTTTGCCTACAATGCCAGGAGCTAAGTTTAAAAGGTCATTGAGTTTCCGCAGTTCGTCAAAAATGCCCAGATCGTCAAAGCGATCTATATCTTCGAAAATTACGGTGTCGTACTTATTAATTTCGAAGAGATAGATAAGCTCGTCCCTATATTTATTGAAGTATGAAGAGTCACCGACTTCCTTATCGAGCGATAGGTTCAAGCCCGATGCCGAGATTGATTTTAGATGCAGGATGTTTATAGACGAAAGTAGACATGCAGAAATAATCATAGACAGAAAAAACGCAACGGAGGCTATGACAATGGACAGCAATAAACAATGATGCAGGGAATCATCATTCATGCTTGCTAGAGCATTGAACCAGCGTTCGGCATCTCCCTTTATGACGCCTGGGAGAAGCACCGCGATGATAATCGCTGTAAATAGAACTAACGATAGGGATAGGATTTTCGGAATCTGACGATATAGGGGAATGTTATGAACTTGATTGAAAGACGACTTACTCGCTTTCGAAGGATTTCCTTGATAAAGAAGCTGGCCCAAGATTTCGCGTTCAAGTAATGCTGTTGTTGAAAGTTTGGGATCTGACCCATCGCTGCTCGGGCTGGTACAAAAATTTGCCAAACTAACTTTTGCAATATAATGACCTTTTGCCTTCGCTTCTTTAGCAAATTGTTCCAAAATGCTGCTCTTGCCACTTCCATAAGATCCTGAGAGAGCTACATTTTTGCAATTTTGCTTATATAGAGCATCGTTAAGCCGGCCAACGTAACGACCATGTTGACTAGAATCATACTTTGGAGTCATTGGTCTAAGTTGATTTTCCTGGCAAATACCCTCCTTGGAAGCAAGCCGGAATCTGCTAAAAATGCTCAAGGCGCAACCAACCTTCCGATATAAAGCCGCATTACTTAATACATTTGGGTAAATGGTATTAAGACGATGGAATCAAGTCGGGAGCGCTAATTGCCGACTTGAATAAAAATATGGTATCAGCTTGTGGTCTAGTAAAGATGGACGGGACCGACCTATAGGACTTAATAAGTACCAAATTGGTTTTATTTGAAAGGGGCAAATCAGCAACTGCTCATATACCCCTCCCTTATTGCTATTAAGCGCTTTTCAATAAGTACTTCTTGAGTTGCCCGATGACACAATGTGATCTGACATTCATTTCGCATTGTCATATCCCAAAAGTGCTCGAGTGACAGGCGGAGGCTAGCAAATGAGACTATCGGGGGCAATTTAGAACTGCATCACTACACAGCTTGCTTAGAATCTCAGTAGAAACTGAGTGCTGTTACCAGTCATCACGTAATCCATCGATTCTCTCAACGCCATATAGTGCCTGCCAGTTGTATTTGGCGCTGAATTGCACCTCTCTTGTTTAGCTGGCATAGAGTTATGTATGAAGCTGCTAGAGCGCTTTCTTTCTCAAAAAGATCTTTCCGTTGATCGGGCTCATGTAAATTTTCATAAGCCTGTTCAAGCGTCCATTGATATTCCTTTGCACTCTCAGACATCTTATTCAATAGAATCTGATACTGATACATTGAAAACAAAAGGGATTGATAAGCTTCTATGAATTCGGCTATTGCGTCTCCACTCTTTCCTTTGAAGCAAAATCTCGCCTCCATGGCGAGCGATTTCATTTCATCAAGCTTTAAATGCAATTTAAGTTGAGGGTCGGCATCTAACACATGATTTATTGAGGCTGAAATTGATTGCAAGTACGTGGTGTTAGTTAGCCAAACAAATAGCCGGTCGATAGCCAGTTGCGGTTCGTCGTTATGCTCCAAGTTCTTCGCGTTTTTTGCGTAAACGCTCATGAGTTTATCGACGGTTATCCAAATATTTAAACGTCGATTAAATAGAGACTGTTTATTACTGAGACGAGCTTGGTAACAAGAAATGAACAACGCGATGATTGCCACAATCGCTGAGATGTACTCAGGTAGATTCGTTAGGTCCATTGTCTCCTCCGCCATTAAAGATCAATTGGCAATACCTTGATTATCACTCTGCGTTTTGGATTCTCTGATTCAGCTTCTAGATGATTCCAAGGCCATTTCGACACCACCTAAATTGCGAATCGGCACCGCCGTCCATCCGGCCGGATATTGCCGTTCGACACCGCCGTTAAACGCCTCCCTGCGCATCCCCGTTACGCTCAAGCTCCTGCAGGCGAAGTACGCCTGCAGGAGCGCGGAGGCCGGCGCCCCGTCGATGTCCTACAACAGGTTCTGTAAGCGCTACCGGCAGTACACGGCGTCCCGCAACGTGGTGAGCCGACGCTCGACATGAAGCAGGATATATAGCTGCTGTGCCAAGTGCACGCCTTCTCCTTCCTGTTGTCACAGTTCACGCGATTCATGCGGTCATTTCTCAAAAGGTGACAGCATTTTGATAGCCTCGCACATGTCGTATCGATCCTTTATCTGGTCAACATGATTGCTCGACTTCGTGGACCAATAGATGCGACATCCATGTTCTTTTGCGGCTTTCTCCACGAGCTCCTTGTTAAAGACCCACCTCCATAACCGCGGCTGTTGATAGTAGACAGAATGACGAAAGCCCTTTTCCACGGGGAAGCAAAATTGTTCGAACCAAGTAACTCGGTTTCCTAATGCATCAACCCAAATTAGAGGATTGTCGATTTTCGGAATGAAACCAAGCATCCTCATAGCACGGGAAGGGAATACCTGGCAATCGCAGAACGTCATGGTTATGCAACCGGCCAGCGCATTGCACAATGATATGCTGTTTCGGGAAAAGGAGGAGGCCATTCCCCCTCCTTTTCCCGACAATAGTCCGTAGCATCCGTACTCCCTATCAATAACGTCGTCTGGGCTTTCGCAATCAAGCGACGCTATGCGAGCGGAGCCATAATACTCGTATTGTTCAGCTTGACTCCCGTATGGGATATACAACTTCCAGCCTAGGCACGCCTCGCCCCCATTTAAATCGATCATGGGCAGTTTGGCCGCGACGTGTTCTGCTTCTTCAATCGCTCCAGCCTCGAATAACTCGATAACCCCTGACACCCCGAATGCCACCGGGTCCTTAAAAAAGGGAAAATGCGAGAAGCACCATACGTCAGCAGGGTCCACAAGGATCGAAGCGGCAACGCAGCCCGGAATGGCCCGCCAACGCCCATGGCACATTTCAGCATAGAGGATCTCTTGGCCGTAATCACTCTGTCCACACGCTGGAAAAACGATCCCGTCATTTTGCATATATCGTTTTACGAACGGTCGGACCTCCCCTTCGCAACACTTTTCTAGGACACCTTTGACGTCCTCGCAGCTATCACCGCAAAAGACTCTAACTTGCGATAGGAAGGTCGTTATTCTGGACGGAGCCTCGCAGTTGCTGTCTTCGGTCAACTGTGGGCAGTCAATCTCGGGCTTGAGGATAATCCCGGGTGCTCCGGAATAAATTGAGAGAAGGTAAGCCTCATCCGCCCTTTTTACCTTATCGATAAGCTTGGCGAAGCAATCCCGAATCACAACGTCTCCCGGGAAAGCGCGCAACCAGCGGCCGAGAACCTTTTCTAGCAAGATGCGCTCATACGGGCGGAGATCTGCCAGCCCTTCGCACACGCGTTCTCTCATGCTATCCAAACGTAAACCGCCCCAGGCAATTCCCCGCACCGCGTTTTCTGTTCTATGCGGGTCCTCAGGGAGGATCGAATCGAGCAGGATGTCCGACACAAGCTCGGGCAACAAATCCGGCTCGGGCAAACCGGATGATTTCTTTTCCAAAGCAGCCAGATCGAACTTTCCATTGCAGGTGACCCACCTTCGTTTGCTGTCACACTCGAGCTCAAATATCACCTCGAAAAGCGCCGGGTTTCTCACCCTCGCTCTGACCATAATTGCATGCATGATATCGTTTGGGGCGGCTCCAAAGCCGTATCTTTCCAACCCTTGGTTCTTCCACGAGAGTAGTTTGAAAAAGAACTCGTCATCGGAGTAGCTCGCGATGCTGTCAATCAGTTCGGTTACAGATGTGGAGAAATGAGCCCATCCCTCTTTGCAAAGAGCAGTGCCACGCGCTTCCACAAGGCTGTTAAAGACCTCACTTCTTTCTTGCTCTCGACCGACCAACTCCGAGCAAGCCTTGGCAACGGGCTCCCAATACCAGCGATCAATCTCTTGGCGAAACGCGATGTCCTTTACCTCTTCATCCGATAGGTCACTAAGATCTCGAGGGACATCTGCGATGGAATTCTCAACCCCAGATTTAAACGATTCGGTTATTGGCGCGTCTTTGATGGCGCTCTCTATGTCAGTAACCTCACTCTCGAAACCATCTTCGCATCCGAGTTCAACCGCTTTATCTCTACATGTTTTAAGACAGTAACGGAGCCCCTCTACGTCCTCGGCCGAGCAACAAGACGAGTTCCCGAGCATGCCAGCAAATACAGCCAGCACATCGCCTAAGCACGCTGCGTTCGCCAGCAAAGACTTGAGTTGATGCTCGATAAGGCAATGGTCATACCTATACTCCGGCTGCAGCGAGCGGATTCTTGACAATTGTGCGGGACCTTCACTTGCCGCCCAATCCGCCACCTTCTCCATCAGCACGCTAGACATCCTGTTGTCACCCGATTGCGATGCCGCATTATCCAGCTCGAGCAATTCAAAAGCGTGAGTTTCAGTTGCCATCCCGAACTCAGAAAGCGTTTCGAAAGTCTTAACGAGATTGGCCAAGGAGTAGTCCTTGTGGTCGGTGAACCGAGCCGACCCAAAGAGGATAGCCTCATCGCAATGCATCGCGAGATCTCGATCGTAAGAAGCGAGCAAGGGCCTTAGCATGTCGTGAATCTCGGAGGCATCCTGGGATGCCAGCAAAATCGACCCGTCCGGTCCATACTCTTTCGAGAGATAGCGTCTAGGAATCTCACTGCCTATCTTCTTGAGATGCTTGAGCATCCTCAGCTTTGCGCAAAGGGGCTTTCTAGAATAAATGAAACCCTTTAGATCTTCCTCCTCGAACGCTTTTGCACAAAGGTCCACGCCTTTCGCGGAGACGAATGCGATGTATGGCACGGCACATGTCTCCATAGTCAATAAGCCGGGCCAATGCGGGGCCTGGGCCCACTCCCCCAAAACACGCGCCTCGTCGGTTCCTGGCAATATGGTCGCGCCATGTCCCACGGCATATCCGAGGCAGGCCGAGGCCCGCAACGTCCTGACGATAGACAGGTACTCCCTGTCGGAGCGATCCATCCATGCGATCGTCGCGTCCATGTCCAGTCCCATGGCATCGAAACCGTCGCGGTCGGATTCATAACCGAAAATGAAGCTCTCTGCAAACAAGCCGAGGGTAAAGCCCTCACTATAGACATTTCCTTCCCTATGGCACAGCAACGGCTCGGACCTGCCGGCACTAGACACGTGCAGCCCCTCTGACAAGCACAAGGCGTAGGCCATGGTACTGATTTCAAGTTTAAACGAGTAAGCCGAAAGCTTTGAGAAGAATGCGCGTTGCGCAGTGCGCGATGCCGGAAGTGCTCCAGTCAGTAAATCGCGCATCATGTTCGTAGCTGCCTCTACTGTGATCGAAAGCCCGGCGATCTTAGAGAGAGGTCGTCGTCTTCCAGTGAAGACTGCATTAATAAACCTCTCACGAAGGCGTCCCGAAAACGGCACTGCAGACTCTCCGCATCGCCCCAGAGATCGTCGGCGAACAGAAAATCGTCAAAATCGAGCCCACGGGTCGCAGCGAGACCGCCCCATGCGGACATCAGCATGGGGCGGTCTCGTCTTCCTCGATGACCACGTCTTCCTCATTGGAATCCGACAATAAACTTAATGCCGTTAGAGGAGTGAGGCCAGAGAACCAAATGCCGTACAGTTCATCGCTCTGCTCTGTGCATCCGGCATCTTTAAGCAACCAGAGGCATCTTTCGAGCGTCGTTGCATACAAGGTGGCTGTCTCCTTGTTGAGGGGCGGCACCATGTAGTCCATGCCCACCAATTCCTCGAGGTGAAGAAAGGGCCTGCGCTCGAGCCAATACTCGAAGTGCTCATTTACCTGTGAAAGGGTCGAAAGGGCAAGTTGGACCCTAAGCACGTTTTCCAGCTTCCCCGACTCACATGCCATTCCATATACCGTCTTCGCCTGCTCGCAGAGAAGACTCCAAGGAACGCCATGGGCAACGGCATCGATGACGTACGACGTGTCAAATAGACTGATGCAGTCCTCAACTCGACCGGAGGCGGCAAGCAAACGAACGGCATAGCAAGATCGGACCACGTCACCCTCCATCCCCAACGCGGCGTCGGCGAGGCTACAGGACGCAAAACGAAGGTATCCTTCCATACCGGGTTCCAAAGCCTTAGAACTTACGAAGAGCCTGAAATCGTTATGAATGGGGCGAGTGGATCCGTCGGCGCACTTTCTCAGCAAAGGAGAGAGAATAGCGATGTCGCGTGCCACCACGTACTCCTCCGAAAAAGAATCGGGAAATGCATTGCATAGGAGCTTAGGATAGATCGCTCCGTCGAGAAGGTGCATCGATGAAGCGATGAGGCCCAGCGCGTTCGATCCGCTTCCGTGATGTCGCTGAATTGCGTCATTGGCTTTCTGCCAGATAGACTCGTAGTATTCCTCGACGTTTTCCGAAAGGCCCAATGACCGCAGCTTTTCAATGGCACAGCTACAATCCGTCTCACCAGCGATTGCGTGAACCGCATACACCACAGACAAGGTGTTCCCATTGGTTATATTGATGATCTCATTGGAGAGGACGAGTGTCTCTCGGTCTGAAAAGTCGGTCCTATCCGATAAGAGAGCGTTAACGTCATCAGCGTCGATATTGGGGAGGCGCTCCATCTCGACACCGACGTGCTCCCCCTTGAGCCATTGCGGGTAAGCGGAGTATAGATTAGCGGGCTGGCCGGAGACGAGAATCTGTACGCCTTCTGGAATCGATTTTGGTGAGGGGAGGTGCTTCAAAAAAGTTAAACTCCTATTGGCCCGTGCGGCATGATCGATGCCGTCAATCACAAGAATCGTCTTGCAGCCTCGCTTGGTTGAAAGCGATTTGGCAAGCCTTAAGACCTCACACCGAAGCTCGTCATCGGTGCAAAGTTCATTGAAAATAGGTATTTTAGGCTTCTCCCCGGCAAGTTCAGGTGTATCACGAAGCTGATTCAGCAAGGTACCCCACAGTTCCCTGGGAGAGACGATGCCGGCATCAGGTGAATAGCTAAAGTCATCGACATCCAAGGGCTTGAATGCATAGAACCTGAAGGGACGTGGGCTAATCCGCTCGCATAGGCAGCTGACCAGTCTCGTTTTTCCAGAGCCAGGACCTCCCTGGAGAAATATGACCCTGCTATTGGACGATTCCAATCTGTCACGCAAAAGTAAGCACAGTCGCTCCCTGCTCGGGAAAACTGGTATAGGGATGGGGACCTCGATTGGTATATCCATTGGATTTCGGTTAAGCTTACAGACGCATTTCCGGGCGATCTCCGCACTAACCATATTGTCGCCCGCCGCAGTGGTCCATCTCCGGAGCTCGGCGGCAAGCAGGTCGAATACTCTGGAAGCCAGTTCTTCTGACCCTCCGCATACCTCATCCCTTAATCTAGCCATTAGCTTGATCTCTTCGTCGTGAAGCGACGGAGCGCCTGCCCTGATCGTTAGATTTCTCAGGAAAGGCACGATATCAGGTTCCTCAAGCTTTGTTGAGTCGGCGAATTCGTGCCACTGCATATCGAGGTCGGGGTCGTCGAAAGTGATATCGGAAGACGACGCAACAGACCCGAGCTCTACGGACAGTTTGTCCCAGAACTCACCAAGGGGAAGCCTCTTGTAGGGCTTTCCCATGTACTCCGCACCTGTCTTATTTTTGCCCAGCGCACGATTCGTGTACAAAATAATTTCAGGAATTGCCTCTTCTTCACGCGAAACCTGCTTCCATCCTGCCGCGAGAGAGGCAAGCAGAGATTTATTGGGACTCTGTTTTTCACCCGATTCACCCTCCGCCACCAACGATCCGAACGTCAGGTTGTTTGCGGTCGCTGTCAAAGCTTTTTTATGCTTCACTTGGACACACACCATGGGAAGCCCATGCGAACGTCGGACAACGACGTCATCAACCCCCTCAAGGCCGACTTCCTGAAAAGTCACGGACTCGATTTGATCTAATCCTGCGAGCATGGAGATCACGTAGTCGAGTCCGACATACCATTCGAACCAATATGGGTCGCCTGCGCCAGGCTGGTAGTATTCCGACGACAATTCTCATCCTTTCATGCATACCCACATTGAACGCAAATAGCGACATCAGAGGTTTAAAGATTCCATTGCAATGCAATCTCAAAAGAGTAGGGATTATTCATATCGGTGGACTTATACCCTCGTCTCTTCGATGGCACGCAATTACGCGTTGAAATTTGTCAGTTCAAACCCATCAGAGCACGCGCCTCGAATAGATTAATATCGATCGTTTTAATAATCGAAGTCGAAAGTAAAAAGCGGGCGAGTATCGGCGTTAGCCGATACTCGCCCGCTCTCGATGCAGTTAACCTAGCGAATGACTAAAGCAGCCCAACTTGGGAAAGTCCCCTCTCCCCTAGTCCCGCTTAAACAGATCCCTGGTATACACCTTGTCCGCCACGTCCGCGAGCTCGTCGCTCCAGCGGTTGGCGACGATCACGTCGCAGCCGGCCTTGAAGGCCTCCAGGTCGTGGGTCACCTCGGAGCCGAAGAACTCCGGCGCGTCCAGTGTGGGCTCGTAGACCACCACGGGCACGCCCTTGGCCTTCACGCGCTTCATGACGCCCTGGATGGAGCTCGCGCGGAAGTTGTCGGAGTTGGACTTCATCGTCAGGCGGTAGACGCCCACGACCGGCTTCTCCTTGCCCTCGTAGACGCGATCCCACACCATCTGCAGCACCTCGTCAGCGACGAAGTCCTTGCGGGTGCGGTTGGCCTCCACGATGGCCTCGATCAGGTTCTGGGGCACGTCCTTGTAGTTGGCCAGCAGCTGCTTGGTGTCCTTGGGCAGGCAGTAGCCGCCGTAGCCGAAGCTGGGGTTGTTGTAGTGGCTGCCGATGCGCGGCTCCAGGCACACGCCGTCGATGACGTCGCGGGTGTTGAGGCCGCGGACCTCGCAGTAGGTGTCGAGCTCGTTGAAGTATGCCACGCGCAGCGCCAGGTAGGTGTTGGCGAAGAGCTTGACGGCCTCGGCCTCGGTGGTTCCCAGGACGAGCTCCGGGATACCCACGGTACCGTCAGCGTTCACGCGCTCGAGCTCCGCATGGTCCGCCCCTTGGGCAAGCAGGCGTGCGAAGCGCTCGGCAGCCGCGACGGCGTCAGCGTCCTCTTTCGGCGCGCCCACCACGATGCGGCTGGGGTGCAGGTTGTCGTAGAGAGCCTTGCTCTCACGCAGGAACTCGGGGCTGAAGAAGATCTTGCTGTCGCCCAGCCTCTCGCGCAGGCCGGCGGTGTAGCCCACCGGGATCGTGGACTTGATGACGATCCAGGCGTCCGGGTTCACCGAGCGCACGGCGGCGATGGCGGCCTCGACGGAGCTCGTGTCGAAGAAGTTCCTATCGCTGTCATAGTTGGTGGGCGTGGCGATGACGGCGTAGTCGGCACCCGTGTAGGCCTCGGCCACGTCGACGGTGGCGTGCAGGTCGAGCTCGCGCTCCCCCGCCTTTGCTTCCGCCAGGAATCGCTCAATCTCGTCGTCCTGGATGGGCGACTCGTAGTTGTTGATCTTCGCGACCTTCTCGGGCACGATGTCCAGCGCATGAACTACGTTGTGCTGCGAGAGCAGGACGGCGAGGGACAGGCCGACGTAGCCGGTACCGGCGACAGCGATCTTCATGTCATTCTCCAATTGTCAAAGAACAATAATTCGCATGAAAAATGGCCCCTGTTACAGGGCCATGATTTCCTAAATGTTGTAGTAGCGCTTATACCACTTGGCAAAGGCCCTCAGGCCGTCCTCGAGCGGCGTCGCGGGCTTGTAGCCCAGGTCGCGCTGGAGCGCCGTGGTGTCGGCGTAGGTGACGGGCACGTCGCCGGGCTGCATGGGCACGAGCTGCTTGTGGGCGTCAAAGTCATAATCGGCCGGGAGCACTCCTTCCTCCACAAGCACGCGCTGCAGTGTGTCGACGAAGTCGAGCAGGTTCTCGGGGTGCGAGTTGCCGATGTTGTATACGCGATGGGCGGCGAGCGGCAGCCCGTCCCCGCCCATCTTCACCTCGGGGGCGGCGTCCATGACGCGCCTGACGCCCTCGACGATGTCGTCGACGTAGGTGAAGTCGCGGCGGCAGTCGCCCATGTTGAAGATCTTGATGGTGTCGCCTCGGCGCAGCTTCTCTGTGAAGCCGAAGTAGGCCATGTCGGGCCTGCCCATGGGGCCGTACACGGTGAAGAAGCGCAGGCCTGTCGCGGGGATGGAGTAGAGCTTGGAGTAGGCGGCGGCCATGAGTTCGTTGGACTTCTTGGTGGCGGCGTAAAGCGAAACCGGGGAGTCGACGCGGTCCTCCTCGGAGAACGGCACCTTCTTGTTGCCGCCGTAGACCGAGCTTGAGCTGGCGTAGACCAGGTGCTTGACCGGGTGGTGGCGGCAGGCCTCGAGCACGTTGAAGAAGCCGACGAGGTTGCTCTCCAGGTATGCGCGCGGGTTCTCGATGGAGTAGCGGACGCCCGCCTGGGCGGCGAGGTTCACAACGACGTCGAAGCCGTTCTCGGCGAACAGTCGCTCGATGAGGGCGGCGTCGCACAGGTCGCCGCGCACGAAGGTGAAGCGGCCGTCGGTATCAGTCTCGGCCAGCATTCGCAGGCGCGCGTCCTTGATGCCGGGGTCGTAGTAGCTGTTGAGGTTGTCGAGGCCCACGATAACGTCGTCAGATTCCTCGAGCAGCTTCTTGACGAGGAACGCGCCGATGAAGCCGGCGGCCCCGGTGACGAGCACTTTTCTGGTTGTCATATATACTCTCTTTCATTAGGTAGGTTAGAGTTCTAAATTTGCACCTTGCGGTTAATATATCCACCCGTTGCGTTATCTCGAGGAATCACGCGACAGGGATTACCTAGCACAATCGAGTGGCTAGGAATGTCGCAGTTCACGTACGCCCCAGGGGCGATAAGGACATCGTTTCCCACCGAGATCCTGCCGACCAGGGTCGCGTTGACGCCTATCCAGACGCAGTTCCCTATTACCGGGGCGCCCTTGCGTTTCCCTCGGTTCTCCTGGCCGATGGTCACGCCCTTATGCAGGTTGCAATTCGAGCCGATGATGGCAGCCGGGTTCACCGTGATGTTGTATGCGTGGCCCAGGTAAAGGCCCGGTCCGATATCGGTTGAGCGGGATATCTCGAGTCCATACCTTTCGCGCATATGCTGCAGCATCAACCTCCAGATAGGATTGGAGGAGCGCTGGGCCTTTCGGAGCACCCATAGAAATCTGAGGGCGTGGTCAGTCATAAGTGAAGTGTCTTCTCCATAACGCTGCCAATCGGGGCACCCCCCCCGTTTTTGTTTACCAAACATAAGTTACATAGCCAATCTATTAGAGAAATCTCGAATAAAGCGAATTAAGTTGTTTGCGAGTCGACGGGAAAATCTCGCAGCACAGTGCGTAAACAATCACACACATGATTATCCCAGCGATGGTCGGGAGACAGATGCTATCAAGAACCCAGCCAGAGGTGAACATCACGACGGAGCAAGCAAAAATCGGAAGCAAGCGAGCAATCATTTTGCCAACAGGGAATTTGATAAAGACTTTGAGGATGAAGACGTCGATTCCGATGGCTACCAGACGTAAAAGTGAGCTATAGAGCGCAAACTCATTAAAGTCGAGGGATGCGGCATAGTAAGTTACTGGAACCATGACTAGGAGATAGGAGACCTGCGAGGCAAAGGATAGCTTTGGTCTGCCCTTAGCTCTGAAGACCTCGCTTGCATAATAGCCGACCGGAATCACTACGGCACTGCTTAAGGCCCATAGACCAAACATCAAAGAGCCCTCAGACCACTGCGGTCCAAGCACGAAGGTAGTCACGAAGTTACGGTAAAGAAAAATCCCGAAACCCAGGGGCACGACGAACAAGGCGACCTTTTCCTGCATATGGAAAAAGGCGAGCTGAAACGATTCATCGTCACTCTGCCTTCGAGAAAGTTCGGCAAATAGCACGGGAGTAGTCGCACTCGTGATGATGCCCATGCCGGTATTGACCATCGAGATTGATGTCTTGTAAAGACCAAGGTAGTACGGAGTTAACAGGGAGCCTACGATGAAAGTTCCCATCCAAGACGTAAGCCAAATGGAAAACTGCTCGAGAAGCGTCCATGAACTGAATGACAGCATCTCCTTCAATTCGGCAAATGAGTAAAAAAAGGAAGGCTTCCAATCCGACTTAAGGGTCAAGACTAGAGAATTCACCAAGTTGCCGATAATAGTGCCGATCACAAGCGACCAGAAGTCGAAACCGAGAAGCGCTAAGGGTACAGTAACAAACAAAGGGACGAGGGCCACTGCGACCCTGACGACAAATAACTCCTTAAAGGAGAAGGCCCTGTGAAACAGCGCAAGCTGGATGCTGCTCAAGGCGGTAAGGGGAAGAGAAGCACAAGCGACGATGAGGACGATTCCAAGGCCATCGTTGCCCACAAGGGCAGCAAGAGGCTCGTTGAATAAAGCTACGAGAGACCAGAGTGCTAAGGAGACGAACAAGTTCGTCACAAAGGCGACGTTAGCACTTCGGAAGAGATGAGACTTGTCCCTGAACTCGTGCTGGATGAGGTACTTCTGAAAACCCGCATCCGAAAGCATGTCCGCGAAGCTCGTTACCATGGTAACGGTAGCCACAACACCGAAAGCCTCTGGTGCAAGAATATGCGCAAGGGCGATCTGGGTAAGCGGTGATATTAGCTTAACGACCACCTCGGTCACAAGGGACCATTTGGTAGCCGAAGAAGCCTTTTGAGTTAATTCGTCAGTCATCTTCCTTCAATCATTTTTTCCCAAAAGCTAAGTCAAGATCAATAAAGGAACCAAGAAGAGAGTCGTCCGCATCATCTATAGCGCCGAACCCGCCATCGTTGAAAAGCGTAAGCTCGCCGAAGATGAGCTATCCCCCGCTAAATACCAATCAGCGCGCATTTCTGGGAACCCTTCGGTAAGAACTGAGCTGTAATTGAGCATCTCGTTGAGTCTCGAAGGAGCAGGGATCTTATAATTGGACTTGGGTATGTCGCCCCATTCGAGATCAGGCAGGGAATCCCAACTTGGAGTGAAATAGTCGCACGTATGGTTGGAAAAACGCCCGCGATGAACTTCGATGAGCTTTGGTACGCCATTAAAACAGCTGACCTTATAGTCTGCCGGAGAGTTATCACGTTTCACAATGCCATGGACCCACAATATCGTTGTTTCATTTTGGAAGAACCCCCCCCCCCGATACTATCGGGGAGTTGTATCCAGGAGCCGAGCTTTTCATCCCACAAGGAAGGGTCGAACTCCTCAAAACCACCGCCTGGGAAGAATGTCAGTTCTCCAAAGTAATACTGACCGGCAACCTCATAAAAGTCGGCCCGAACGAACGGAATCTCCTTTGATAGCAGCTCAGCGTCAGAAACCATTTGTTTCAAGCTTGCAGGTGCTTTCGGAGGAATGTCCGCGTTGGGATAATGCCTGGTAAACGGCAGATGGTTCCATTCGGGGTCGAAGAAATCAACGCGCAAGTCGCCCTCGGATCGATCGGTGCAAGTGAACTCGCAGCAGGCCTTTCCATCAAAACACATAATCTTGTAATCAGTCAGATCGCTTTTGCCCTCAGAAGGATCAAGATACTCCTCGGCGAAAACACATGGTTTGACATCCTTATACGGCCACTCTCGGGTACGCCAGAAGTAATTGGTCTTAAGGTGCTTCGCCAATTTCTTCTTCGCAGCATCGAGATCAAATGTGCTTCGGTCGCTGCAGATGGCAACGCCTCCGCAATCGTGATTTGTCTTGAGGACGAACCGGTCAGGAAGATCCGTGATATCGATATCCTCAACTTCCTCCCACATCGCGTAGGTCTTGGTGACATGCTCCACGCCGATACGCTCCGCGACCCAAGGTTTCACTCGATACTTATCCACTAGAGTGTTGTAAAGGGGGTTCTTATCATGCAATTTAAGCCACTGAAGCTTTTCATTGAATGTCTTTGGATTTTTAAGATCGAGCTTTTCACCAACCGTCCCCCCTAAACATTGCCTTTAGATGGGGCTCATCGGGGACCCAATTGGTGAGCCCATATCCAGCAGCAAAAACGTATGCTATCCAAGGGTTATTAATAAACTTTGAAAGCTTGTTCACTTGAAACTCCTGAATTACAGTGGATGACTAAATTAAAGTTGCCATACTGTTGGCAAATAAAGCGATTGAGATAGGTACTACGAAATAAAAACTCAGCACTCGTCCATGTCTGCCAAAACAATGCATCATCAAATAAGGAATAAGAATGGCTAAGAAAATAGAATAATAAGAGAGAACTCGTCCCATGATGACCATTGAATATGATGCAGCCTGGAGACACAGCGCAAGACTCAGCGCAAAAATAGAGACTTTCACCATTTGAGGACTTTTTTCGAAATCATTCGTATCCCGAAGCGCGAAAAGAACAACAACCGCCACAAATAAGAGAATGACAAGCATGCTAAAGCTTCCGCCTTCAATATCATATTTTGAACCAACAAAATGAGCATACTGCGGAAAAATCTTTACAGCCACCATTGCCAAAGCGCGCCCAAGAGCAAGGAAGAGAAAGGAGACAGGAATCGCAATCTTAAGTAAGTGCATTACATCTATTTTTTTGTAAAACCAGAGAAGAGCGAAGCATATCGATGATGAATGGAAGGCCATGGCAAGAACTATGGTGAGAACAAATGGAATTGGTTTATTAGAGTCGATCCAACGAGTTGAAAATAAACAAATCGAAAGAGCAATCATCTGGCGGTAAACGCCTAGGCTATATGCAAAGAGGCTTAAAGCGCAGTAGATGAGAAAGCTGACATAGGGAGATTCGCTATAGCGTATAAAAAAATCAAATACCAGTGGATAAATCAAAATACCGATAATAAAAAAGAATGCATGGTCAGATAAATAGAAATGAGCGCAAATTTTCGTAAGCAGGAAGTAAAGCGGTTCATAATCGTATGGCCATACGAGCTTAGCGGTAAACACCTCACCCCACGAGATGCCCGCATAGTAATGTAAGGATCCGAGGTAATTTGGATTATCCGCTCCGACTGTAATATCGCGGACAGCCACGAAACAGATAAGGGCGACGCAAAGGCAGACGGCGTACGGCGTCCAGTTAACATCCTTTAGCCCATCGCTCTTTCGGATATCTCCGCCCTCGCAAACCCCCCTATAGATAAGGGCAACGATTCCAGCAATGATGATAAAGGTTAAATATGGAATCATTTACTATAACTCCCGAGCGTTATCGTCGGTTCCATAGACCAGGGTAACGAATCGCTTGACTTCTTCATTGATGTCATAACCGGCATCTGCCATCTGATTTCGTTTATCAACCCTTGCTGCTTCGCCAGCGCACAACACCGAATTAACCCAAAGATCAGTATCAGTAAAGGGCAGGAACGCAACATCGCCTGTGACATTTACTTCTCTCGTTACCGTGTCAGAAACGACGCAATGAAGGCCTGCGGCCTGAGCTTCAATTACGACATTTGGCATGCCTCATATAATGATGGCAGAACGAAAACATCGAATGCAGACAATAAAGCCGGGATATCAGAGCGCAGGCCAGTAAAAATGATATTAGAAAGTACTCCCAAAACTTTTGCTTTCTCACGAATATTGTGCTCAAGCTCACCCATGCCCACCAACACGAGACGGGCGTCAGATCTTTGTTTTAGTAATTCAGCAAATACTTTAAGGAGGAATTCATGGTTCTTCTGAGCAGTAAAGCGCCCAACATGTCCAACAACAAGAGAATTGTCGTTTAAACCGAGTTCATTGCGAATTGACCTACGCATTTCAAGAGAAAACTGATATTGATTAAGATCAAGAGCATTGTGAAGATATCGAACTTCACCTCGCCTAATGGCTTTAGGACCAAAAGCATATTCGGCAGCAAGTTCAGAAGGTGCAATCTTTGCATCTGCAATTGAGGTCAAAGGTCGGCGAATAGCTTTCTGAATAAACTGACCAATAACGCCCTTGCCGTCACTGGCGTTACTTGAACGCATAAAAAGTCGAGATGCACCCGCTTTCTTGGCAACCCAGAGATCTATTGCTGAAAGTGCATCCGATCCAATACGAAGCACGTTGGGGCATCCATCATCACGAACTGCAAGTGTGAGCTCGCGTCGGTAGGCAGAAAAATCTTTCGTTTTACGAGTGATTCTAAAAACTCTGCCTCCAAGGCGTTCGATTTCGTCTTCGTAATAGCCTCGCTTATCGCCGGAAACAACAAAGTCCATCTGATAACGCGTTCGATCTAGCTGTCGATACATCTTCATTAAGAATGTTTCAGCACCACCTGTGTCCATATTCGACACAATGCAGAGCAGTCGCTGAGGTTTATTGTTTGTGCACATCGAAATTGCTTTCAACAAGAAGCTTGAATGTCCTCAAGCCCGTTTCGTACGAGTAGTCGTGCCCCTTGTGAAGGCAAGATTTTTTCATTTCAAGCAGCTGCTTGGGCAGCCTGGGATTAAGTAGGATATCCAGCAACGCCTCACGATTGCAGAATTCATACGTCAAGCCCGTTTCGCCTTCTTTGACCATCTCGGCATAACTTGGCCATTGCGACGCAATTACGGGGATACCGGCACAGTAAGCATCGACCACGGTGCCTGGGACGCCTTCGCCCGGGCACCTCGTTGGAAAGGCCAATGCGAGGTACCCGTTAAGGACAGACGTGCTCTCTCCTGCAGGCGCTACGCCCTTGTAGGCAACTTCAGAGATGTCACAGCCGGCCATCAGTGAATCGAAGTGCTCCTTGTACTCGGGCAGCACATTTCCGTAAATATCGAGTTTGAAGGCGATACGACCAAGACGGCCGTTCGCCTCGCGAACGGCCCACACGACATCATCGATACCCTTGTCCTCATAGATACGGGAGAAAATTGCTAAAGGCCATGGCTCACTGGACGGCCGCTCAAGCTCGGAGGACTCCAGCAAAGGCAGACGCTTGTAGTTATATACAACAAGCACGTTGTCGAAGCCTTGCTCGATGAGCAGATCTTTAACTCGGTCGGACTCAACGAGTATCGCATCGAATGATTTGAGGTTCTTAGTGAGGAAAGACTGTCCAGCGATAAACTCGGCGAGCACCCACCGACAACCGAGTACACGGCTTTGCAGCCATATCGATTTCGCAGGAAAACGAGCAACGGTGCGAAGACCTTCACCCCGTTGTGCGCCGGGAGCATAACGAGGACGTCCGCGAACTTCGCGAGCTCGATACATTCGCGCAGAAGGGCAAAGGGATGCTTCTGCCATCCACGTGTGTCGACAAAGCGGACATTCTCATTCCCGCAGACATCGCGTAGCAGCTCACGGACCGTACGAGTCTTCACGATCTGGCCGTCCGCCATGTCAAGCCCCTCGGCGAAGTGACCGATAATGCCCACCCTTTTTATGTGTCTAATCATTTCCATCTATAGAAAGCCTTGCCTCGCATGTTCAGTCACAGTTGTTAACGTACTTCATCTTCTTGTACGCACCAAAAACCAGATTTATGAATGTTCTCCAGCAAGCGAGCGAAGCGCACATGCCCTCGCCCTCGTGCCAAAGTACGTAGAGATGAGCGACCTGGCCCCTAAATCCAACGCCGTGCGAAACGGATGAGGTTCTCACCCGATATCGCCCGAGAACCTCGGGCAGCAGCAGACAGTCCGCATTGGCAGAAACCTTCAGCCACATGGCGTAGTCGTTGTGCTTCTTCAGGTCCGCAATCTGCACCACGCCAATCTTCCGCCTGTCGTACATCACGGTCAGGCAACCCGGCCAGCAGAAGCGGCGCATGCCAGCGCGCGTTATGCGCTTCGGACCCGAGTAGCGACGCCCCAGAGATCTTCCGCCCTCGTCAATCGTCTCATACTCCGTGTACGAGAAGCTGCAGCCGTTTTTGCTCATGAACGCCAGTTGCTTCTTGAGCTTCTCCGGCTTCCAAAGGTCATCGCTGTCCAGAAAGGCAATCCAATCGCCCTTAGCCTCTCGAAGCGCGCGGTTACGCGAGCACGCTGCGCCCGAATTGAGCTCATTTGAGAAAACGTGGATTCGCGGGTCATCCTTGGCTATAGCCTCGGCGATGGCGACGGTACCGTCCTTAGAGCAGTCGTCAACGACTAGCAACTCCCAATCGCCATATGTCTGCAACTGCACGCTTTTTATACTCTCCGCGATAAAGCGTTCAGAGTTGTACGATGGCATCACGATGGATACAAGGCCGAACGCATTGACGCCTTCGCTCACAGGATCACGACCGTTTCGTCCAATAATTTCTTTGCCTGCGCTTGCAGGTCGTCGTACTTCTCACGCGTCACGCGCTTCATAGCGAGCAAGTAATCGCCGTAATCGGCGGCGGTAGCCATTCCGTCCTCGGTAATGCCCTCCTGTTTCACGAAGGCTTTGGCAAGGGTCTTGAAGAAAATGGCGACATCACCCGCGAACGTGATGTGCTCGATATAGTCCAGGTCGTAGGCTAGCTTGTCATCCCAGGCAATTGCATTGCGCCCGTTCACCTGAGCAAGACCAGAAAGGCCGGGGCGCACACAATGGCGCCGGCGCTGTTCTGGTGTCATAAATACCATATCGCGAACCAGCTGAGGCCTCGGTCCGATGATGGCCATCTCTCCAAGTACGATATTGAACACCTCTGGCAGCTCGTCTAGACTTGTCGCACGCAATGCCTTGCCAAACTTTGTCAGACGCATCTCGTCAGGCAAAAGATTGCCGTTTTCATCACGCTCGTCGGTCATCGAACGAAACTTATAAAGGTTAAAGATTTTCTCGTCCTTACCCGGACGTGGTTGCCTGAACAGCACTGGACTACCGAGCTTGAATCGCACCAGCAGAGCGACAATAGCCAGTACCCACCAGAATAAAATCAAAAGTATGAGTGAAAGGCAAAGATCTATTGCTCGCTTACCATATCGCTGATAGAACGTCTCGTTACCAAGTCTACTCAAAACAACGCCTAATCACTTCGATGATTACGTCCTGCTGCTCGGGAGTCATCTTGTTGTCGGAGGGTAGGCAGAGACCACGATGGAAGATGTCGGCGCCAACATCCAAAGGCAAGCCATCTGCACCCGTTGCACCGCCGGAAATATACGCATTGGTCTTAGCTCGGCCATTGCCCTCGCGAGTCACGAAAGCATTCATGCGATAAATAGGCTGCATGTGCATGGGCTTCCAAATGGGGCGGCCCTCGGCATTGATGGCGGCAATGGCCTCAAGAATTTCGGTGGGGCAGCTTTTTCCGGGCTCGCTTACGTAAAGAGCCTCACTTTCGCCACGAACCTGCTTACACATCGCGTTGGCATCAATCAGCATGCAGGAAAGCCAAAAATTCGGCTCGCAAACGCTAGGATTATAGGGGTTCATGCTTACCGGCAGACCCTTGAAGCCCTCTTTGTAACGCATGTAAATAGCCTTCTTTTGGGCAATATGCTCCTCCAGATACGGAATCTGCCACGCACGACACCGGCAATTACATTGCTCATGCGATAGTTATAGCCAAGCTCCTCATGCTGGTACCAGGGAGCGGCTTCGCGTGACTGGGTCGACCATTTGCGAGTTTTATTAGCTGCCTCTTTGCTATCAGTTAAAAGCATGCCACCAGCGGAACCGGTAATGATCTTATTGCCGTTAAAGCTAATGGCGCTGATGTCACCAAACGTACCAGTCTGACGACCCTTATACGTGGCGCCAAGTGACTCAGCAGCATCCTCAACAAGGACAGCCCCGTGCGCATCGCAAATTGAACGAAGCTCTTCGACTTTGCCAGGCGTTCCGTAAAGATGCGCCGCCACAACGACCTTTGCAGTCGGATGCAGTTCGAAGGCCTTTTCAAGAGCGACGGGATCCATATTCCAAGTGTCACGCTCGGTATCGATAAATACAGGAACACCGCCCTCGTAAACAACTGGGTTCACCGTAGCGTCGAACGTCATATCGCTGCAAAGGACCTCATCACCGGGCTTAATTCCAGCGAGCTTCATGGCAAGATGCAGCGCAGAAGTACCGCAAGAAAGGGCAACGGCATAGCCGCAACCAATCTTTTCGGCCATCTGGCGTTCGACTTCGTTGATATTCTCCCCTACCGTCGACATCCAGTTGGTCTCATATGCCTCGGTAATGTATTTGAGCTCTTCGCCGTGCATGGTCGGCGAGCTTAGCCATACCTTTTTCTCAAAGGGCTTGATATCCATCGTGACTCCTTATCCCTAATCGTTAAACTGTGGATGATATGTAGGTACAACCTCAGCGAGCACAGACTTAACCGTGTCGTTTTCCTTGTCGAGGCAGTCTTGAAGCTTCTCGAGCTTGTCTTTGATCTCTTCCATCTTGTCGGCCTCGGCTGTGGAAATGCGAATCTCGGAATGCTCGGTAGGCAGGAGCTGCTCGTTGTCCATAAGGAGCTCCTCATACATCTTTTCGCCAGGACGTAGGCCGACTTCTTTGATCTGGATATCTTTGCCAGGCTTAAGACCGCTCAGCGTAATAAGGTTGATGGCAAGGTCATAAATCTTGACCGGCTCACCCATGTCCAGTACAAAAATCTCGCCACCATGCGCCAAAGCGCCTGCAGTTATGACAAGCTTGCTGGCCTCCGGGATGGTCATGAAGTAACGAGTGATGTCCTTGTGCGTAATGGTGATAGGGCCACCCTCACGAAGCTGGCGCTTAAACAGCGGGATGACCGATCCGTGACTACCCAGAACATTGCCAAAGCGAACAGCCGTAAAGATGGTCTTGCTGTTTGCCGCGTAATACTGAACGATCATCTCGTCCATACGCTTGGTGGCGCCCATTACATTTGTTGGATTAACGGCCTTATCGGTAGAAATCTGCACGTAGTGGCTGCACTGGAACTTGTCGGCAAGACGTACGACGTTGAGCGTGCCAAAAACGTTATTCTCGATTGCCTCGCGGGCGTTGTGTTCCATAAGAGGAACGTGTTTGTGGGCTGCAGCGTGGAAAACAACTTGAGGATGATACTTCTCAAAGACCTTGGTAATCGCTGGGAGATGCGTAATGGAGCCGATATAGACTTGAATATCAGTGCCTTGATCATGAGCGGCCTTGATGATGTCGTGATACAGCTCGTAGGTTGTGTTCTCGTAAATGTCGAACAACACGATTTGCGCAGGCTTCGCCGGAAGCAGCTGACGTACAAGCTCTGAGCCAATAGATCCGCCGCCGCCCGTGACCAAAATGCGCTTACCGGTAACGTAACCCATCTGGTTAAGGTCAAGCGATTTCTCCTCACGAGAAAGCAAGTCACTGATCTCGACCTCACGAAGGGCAACCCTGCCTACACCATCCTGCGGAATATCGCGCACATTGGGGAGCGTGAGGACCCTAAGGCCTGTCTTCATGCATAGGTCATAGATACGCTGACGCTCTTCATGCGTGGCGCTCGGAATTGCCACGACAATCTGCTCCGCTTCACAATCATGCGCAATAGTAGGGATATCGGCGCAAGTACCGCAGACCTTAACGTCATGAATACGCGCATTTTGCTTATTGGGATCATCATCAACAACGGCAACCGGATCTCCGATCATATCGGGGTCTCCGTTGAGCATGCGCTTGATGGAAAGAGAGCCGGTCTCACCTGCTCCTACGATGAGCGTACGCGGGAGATGCACATCGGAATTGCTTTTAAAGCGCCAGAGCTGGCTACCATAAATTGCGCGAATGGCAAAGCGTCCGCCACCGCAAATGATGAGCACAACGGCCCATGCCATAACATCCTCGCGGAGCGACATGCCCTTGCCGAATAACACGTTAAAGATAACGTCGCCAATTACCGAGCCTACCGTTACAGCAGCAACAATACGTCCAGCCTCAGAAATGCTCGCATAGCGCCACAAGCTGCTATACATATGAAAGAACCAAAAAACAACAACGTTAACAAGCGCAAGCACAAGAATAGCCGGGCATGCGCCGGCTGCTCCGCTGAGCGTCGCCCAATGCTGCGTTCCCCACGATGCAACAAACACAGCAATAAAAGTTGCAGCAATGTCATATGCCATCAACGCATACGGCTCAAATGCGCTTAGCTTCCCCTTTTGCTTTGCACTCTTGGATTCGGTGTTCAAAACTCTTCTTCTCTTCCCTATTGATCCCGTTATCCCCGGCCCCCGGGGATCCTCCCTGTTCCGTTAAACAGTCGCCAGCAGCTAGGCGATCGCCTTTTTAAGGTTTCGCATTACGCGCTGCTCGGCCGAAAGCACGGCGAGGCCAACGCGGGTGGTTACGCGTCGGCCACACAGGTTGAGCTCCAGATAAGCAGTGCACTTACGTCTGTTAATTGTTTTGATAAGGCCTTCGTGGCCCAACAGAGGACCTGCCGTCACTACGACCTGTTCGCCGTCTTTTAAGGCCTCGCTCATGGGCACTACGCGGTCTCCCCTATGCGTAAAGCCGCCAATAAGCTGGACCTCTTCTTTTGCCAGCGGCACAAACTGACCGTCCTGGGAAAGCACCCGGGCAAAGTCGTCCATGCGTAGCAGGTACTGTTGCACGGTACGGGGATCTGCCGTATCGCAGATAAGATAACCGGGAAAGAGCGGCTTGGTCGTATTGACCCATTCGCCGTGTACTTTGATCTCGGTTTGAAATTGGGGATAAAAGAGCTCCTGCATGGCGCTCGTAGGCACCATACGCTCGATGCGCTCGCGCATTACATCTTCGCGACCGTTAATGACCTGGATCACATACCACACGAGCACCACCCCCTTGCTGTCTTACGTGTGGCTCACGGGGTTTGGGTATGGCTTCGCCAGGGCGCTCATGCGCGAAGGCGCTCCATATTCAAACCCTGAGCCCAGTCAGACAAGCACGTGGCTCTGCCCCACCGTGAACGGTATGTACAAATGCAGTTGCTAGAGACGCGGACGTGTATCGGAAAAAGACCGCATCCCCAGCTGGCTGCGTGCGAGCCAGTCAAGCGGGAACAAAACTAGACCGCACGCAAACAGCTGAAGACTGCTACGTTTTCGCAAGCGAACTTCTAGAATTTGCATCTCATAAATAAATCAACGCAAATTAAAAGAGCCGCATAACTTCTTTATTGGAGCTCGTGGTGTTTCTGGCACCGCCGTTACGACCGGATGCTGATCGACCCTGCGCTTTGTGGCTTGCTGAAGCCGCGAGCACAGTTGAACTCATGTACCGTTAGGTATCCTAGCACAAGCTGATAGCGAAACTGATTTGGGCAGTACTGGACAACATTTCGTTCATTTAGTGTGTTCAAGGGGGGCTGTTTGGAGATGTTGTTCACATTGATGCAGATTATTGAGCTACTGACGGTGATTAGGGGTGTTCCTGAAGCCCAAATGAAGCAGCGAGCTGCGCCGATGATCGCGTTCGTCTAACAAACTATGTACAGACATGGGAAATAAATTGTGCAACTTTTTGTTGGCGTGGTTGGTGTTTGTGGCGCGTGGTGTTTTGGCATGAAAAAAGGCCTCGGGATTCCGAAGGCCTTTGCATTCACGATGGTGGAGACGAGGGGAATCGAACCCTGACCTCTTGACTGCCAGTCA
>ENA-OQED01000107-OQED01000107.1-human-gut-metagenome-genome-assembly--contig:-NODE-107-length-31764-cov-2.301893_pt1 | contig 31764 bp, 31 predicted proteins | sample MGYA00242790_ERZ504625 | MGnify/ENA primary metagenome ERZ504625 (study PRJEB26092, sample SAMD00036345) | human gut metagenome | host: Homo sapiens | study: EMG produced TPA metagenomics assembly of...
CGTAGAAAAAGTGAAATTTTCAAGTGGGAGGGCTTTTCCCCGCAAATACCACAGGAGGTTATAGAAATGAAACGAGGAAAGAAATATGTGGAAGCTGCGAAAGCAGTAGACCGCGCAACATTATATGATGCACCAGAGGCTATCAGCCTTGTTAAAAAAGCAGCTGTAGCTAAGTTCGACGAGACCATCGAAGTTCACATCCGTACAGGCTGCGATGGACGTCATGCAGATCAGCAGATCCGTGGAGCAGTTGTTCTGCCACACGGAACAGGTAAAAAAGTTCGTGTACTTGTATTTGCTAAAGATGCTAAGGCAGAAGAGGCAAAGGCAGCAGGAGCAGACTTCGTAGGAGCTGAGGACCTCATTCCGAAGATCCAGAACGAGGGATGGCTTGACTTTGACGTTGTAGTTGCAACACCGGATATGATGGGCGTTGTAGGTCGTCTTGGTCGTGTACTTGGACCGAAAGGTTTAATGCCAACCCGAAAGCTGGTACTGTAACAATGGACGTAACAAAAGCTGTTAACGACATTAAAGCAGGTAAGATCGAGTATCGTCTTGACAAATCCAACATCATCCATGTTCCGATCGGAAAGGCTTCCTTTACCGAGGAGCAGTTAAGCGACAACTTCCAGACGCTTATGGGAGCTATCACAAAGGCTAGACCTAGCACACTGAAAGGTCAGTATCTGAAGAGCGTTACAATCGCTCCGACAATGGGACCTGGTGTTAAGCTTAACCCGATTAAATTAGCTCAGTAATAAATTTTAAATACCCTGTACAGAGGAAACTTTGTATGGGGTATTTTTTTATACATTTATACACCTTGATTTTTGGGGGCAAAAATCCTACAATAAGGCACAAACAGAGTTGTAACAGACCGAAAGCTCATCAGAGCTTTTTCATATAGATTTTACAGAAGAAAATAATAATCATGTTAATATAAAAAAGATGGGGAAAACGTTTCTGTAAGTAAAACTTATAGACGAATTTGTCGGAACAGGGAGTATAAATTGAAATCAAAAAAGCGTAAAGCGAAGAAAATAAAAAAACAGGTAAACAAAATAAAAATGATACTCTGCCTGGTGGTAGAGGCTATCGTGATCCTGACACTTGTAGTGATCATCGGCTGGAATAAAGGGGTAGGTGACTGGATGGAGTCTCTGCAGAGACCGGTTGTCCGTAAGCTTGAGATGAGCGGTATCAACAGTCCCTACGCAGTGCTGATGCAGGTAAAAGGCGGAAAGATCATCGGAAATATGAAGGGCGATGAGAAGATCTATCCAGCTTCCATGACGAAGATCATGACGGTGATCGTGGCTATTGAGAACCTGGATGATCTGGATCAGGAGATCACTCTGACCCAGGAAATGTTCCAGGGGCTTTATGAGCAGGATGCCACCCAGGCAGGCTTTCAGCCCGGTGAGACCGTGCGGGCCATCGACCTTCTTTATGGTGCCATGCTGCCATCCGGTGCGGAGTGTTGTATCGCACTGGCGGATACCGTAGGCGGTTCCAGGGATGGATTTGTGGAGCTGATGAATAAGAAGGCACAGAGGATTGGAATGAATGGTACACATTTCTGTGATACGACAGGCTTCATGATCCGGATCATTACAGTACAGTGAGAGATATTGCGGTGCTGCTCAGGTATGCGCTTCGGAACGATACGTTCAGAGAGATCATTGAGAGCCCGCGGCATTCCACAGGAGTGACGAATATCCATCCCAGCGGGATCACATATTACAGTACCATGTTCAAAAATCTTTCTGACCCTTCCGTTACCGGCGGCAAGATCCTGGGCGGCAAGACAGGATATACCAGTGAGGCGGGTCTGTGTCTTGCAAGCTTTGCAGAGGTCTACGACAGGGAATACATACTGGTAACGGCAGGCGCATCGGGAAATACCGGAAGCCACTCCATGTGGAGGATGCGGTGACGATCTATAACCGCCTTGGAAAGGCCATTGAGGCACAGATGACAGGCAGTGATGGATCGGAGTCTTGAAAAGATAAAGGATAAATTTTGTGTATCGCGAAGCGTGTTGCTGAGAACGGAGTGAACAGTAATATTTTTGGATAAATAAACACTGGCACAGAGGTGTATGCTGCTGTATTGGCAGCATAACACTTCTGTGCCGTTTTTTTGATTCTTCAAAATGAAATCGTATAGCGGGAACCTGCAATGTATTCACGGCTGATGTAAAGCGGTTTTCCATCAGGAGCTTCCATATAGGAATCCAGGATCAGCACGGGATCGCCGGAAGACAGACGCAAAGTTTTTGCCATATCCGGGGAGGCTGCAGTAACAGAAATGGTGCTGCGGCTGGATTCTGCGATCGTACAGCGGTAGGTGTTTTTGATATATTCAAAAAAAGAACCGTTTTCTACAGCGTTCGGATCAAAATCCGGGAAAAGCCGTGTGGGGAGCCAGGTGTGAACATCAATAACCGGAATACTGTCAGCCAGAAGAAGACGTTCCAGGAAAAAAACTTCCTCATCCGAAGTAAGCTGCAGAAAATCAGAGGTTACGCTGTTCGCAGGTTTTTTGCAGAAGGACAGTACGTGAGATTCCGGAATCCGGTCATTCTGACGGCAGGATTCGGAAAAGCTCATATTTTTTGGGATTCAAATTTCCGGAAGATCATGGGGGATTTTACAAAGGTTCCTTTTCCCTGATGCTTGATAAGATAGCCCTGTGTGCAAAGCTCCTCCACGGTACGTCGGACAGTGATCCGGCTGACATGGTAAAGATCGGCAAGCTCCGGCTCAGTGGGGATTTTTTCTCCGGGCTTATAAGTACCGTTTTTGATCTGCTGGGTGATGATATCCATAAGCTGCTTGTAAAGCGGCTGGATTGAATTTTTATTTAACATGAAAATATCCTTTCTGAGGTTGTTCATAAAAGATATTTTACTATAGTGCGGATGTATTTGTCCAGTAAGGGACAAACCTCTGCAGTGCGTCAGAAGGTATATTGGATGAATAATTAATCATAAATAATGAATATACTCTTTACTATAACGTTATAATATGTTATATTCTTCAAAAAGGTAAAATGCAAAAGTACAAGAAGGAGAAATTTATCTGAAAATCCGAAAAAACCTGTATTTTCAATGGATTCAGAGGATTACCAGACGAATTTCCACGAAAACCGGAGGATGAAAATGGACGCAGTAAAAATCGTAAATAAGATCAACAAAGAGCATGGAACAATCAAAAATGTGTATTTTCTTGCATGCGGAGGATCTCTTGTGGATCTGTATCCGGGATATTATTTTGTCCGTGCGGAATCCGCAGTGATGGATGCACAGTGGATCCCTGCAAGAGAGTTTGCACTGACACCGCCGAAGAAGCTGGGAAAAGACAGTCTTCTGATCATCTGCTCCCACAGTGGCAAGACAAAGGAGTGTCTGGAGGCAGCAAAAACAGGAATGGATGCAGGTGCGGCTGTTGTTACAATGACACATGCGCCAGGTTCCCCATGTGATACCGATAAATGGATCTCCGTTGTATACGACTGGGCACCGGGGGTAAAGGAAGCAGAGAAGCCTCAGGGAATCGTACTTCGTATTCTTAATGAGCTGATGAAGGTACAGGAGCCGGGATATAAGCTTTACGATAAGATCGTGGAAGGCTTTGAAAAGATCGATGATGTTATTGCAGCTGCAGTGAAGGATCAGCAGAATGCAGCATGGCTTTTTGCAGAAAAATATTCAGAGGAACCGAACCTCTATATCATGGCATCGGGAGCTTCCTATTCTCAGGCATATGGCTTTGCGATCTGCTCACTTCAGGAAATGCAGTGGATGGATTGCGGATATCTGAACAGTGCGGAATATTTCCACGGACCGTTTGAGGTAACGGATGAGGATCATCTTTATATCCTTATGATGAGCCGGGGCAGAAACCGTATGATGGATGAGCGTGTGCTGACTTTCCTTGAAAAATACGGAAAGAAATACGAAGTGATCGATGCAGATAAGCTTGGTATGGAAGCAATTGATGACAGCTGTGTGGAATATTTTACCCCGATGCTGTTCTACACCATGACGACCGTTTACCGTACCGCTCTCCAGGATAAACGCCGTCATCCGCTGGATATGAGAAGATATATGGGCGTTGTAGAGTACTAAAGGTGCTGCTGTGCCTGTGCACAGAGAAAGGGAAAATATGAGTAAATACAGTACAAAGCTTCTTGGCTTCGGAGACAATGTAGTGGATATCTATGATCATCTGAAAACCATGTATCCAGGCGGAAACTGCGTAAACGTCAGTGTTTACGGAAAGATGGCCGGATGTGAAAAAACAGCGTATATGGGATATTTCGGAGATGACGACAGAGCAGAACTGATCATGGATACACTGGAAAAAATCGGCGTGGAAACCGTAAAGTGCAGACAGCTGCACGGCGAGAACGGTTATTCCAGGATCACATTAAAAGACGGAGACCGTGAGTTCCTGGATTTTAATGATGGTGGTATCCGTGGAAAAACACCGTATATCCTTGATCGTTTTGATCTGGAATATATGAAAGGCTTTGATGTGGTACATAGCGGAAATTACTCTTTTACGGAGGAAGAGCTGCATAAGATCAAAGAGGCGGGAATTCCGGTTTCTTTTGACTTTTCTGATGATTCCACAGAGGAATATTATGAAAAAACAGCACCGGAGGTTACTTACGCATTTTGCTCCTTTGACGGAACCGACCAGGAGGCAGAAGAGCATCTGAAAAAGATCATCTCCATGGGGCCGAAGCTTGCCATGGCCTCCAGAGGAGCCAAGGGCTGCATTCTTTATGACGGAAGGAATTTTTACCGACAGCCGGCAGCGCCGCTTACGGAAGTAAAAGATACTCTTGGCGCCGGGGATTCACTGATCGCATCTTTCCTTACCGGGTATATCGGAAGAATGAAAAACGGCATGGCGGAGGAAACCGCGATCTGTGAAAGTCTTGAAGAGGCAGCTGCTTTTGCAGCGGGCATCTGTGGCATGGAAGGTGCTTTTGGCTACGGAAAAAATATGAATAGCAGGAGGGGAAAATAATGGGACGCAATGGAAAAAGCAGAGCTCTTATCTGTTTTGTACTGTGTATGATCATGGCTTTGCCGGTATATTTCAGCAGTGCAGTGGCAGTAAAAGCGGCAGAACAGCAGACCATCGTCATAGGAACGAACGCAGAGTATTCACCGTTTGAATACCTGATGATAATGGAAATATTACAGGTTTTGATTACGATCTTCTGGAGGCGATCGCCAAGGAAGAAAACGTAAAGCTGGTATGGAAGGATATGCCCTTTGATTCCCTGATGGGTTCCATGGAGGCTGGTGATGTACAGGTGATCGCAGCCGGGATCGGACCTACGGAGGACCGTAAAAAAAGCGTTGATTTTTCCGATGTTTATTACACCGGTACACAGTGCATCATCAGCCGTAAGGATAATCCGATCAAGGATTTTGAGGAGATGTCCGGAAAAACCGTTGCAGTTCTGGAGGGTGCACAGAGTGATATGATCGCATCCGGCGAGACTACCGATTACGGTGAAGTTAAGGATGCCAAAGTAAAAAGATTTAAAAACGCTTCCAGCGCAGTCATGGAGCTGAAAAACGGTGGAGCAGATGCAGTTCTGATCGACAATATCATGGCTGAGATCTACTGCAAACAGAACTCAGATCTGCAGTATGAGTCCGTGCCAAGTACAGCAGAGGATACGGTTTTCTGCATTGAAAAAGGAAACACAGAGCTTGTCCAGATCATCAATGACGGGCTTGCAAAAGTAAAAAAAATCCGGGGAATATGATGATCTTTATCAGAAGTATTTTGTGGACACACTTGAAAACAGCGAGGATGTGACAGATGTAGCAGCAACCGATGGTTTTCTGGGACTTTTAAGCTTTATTTTCCTTCAGGATAATCGTTGGAAGTTTTATATTAATGGTCTTGGGATTACACTGATCGTTTCCCTTTTGTCAGTGATCGTAGGTATCCTGATCGGTCTTGTAGTGGCTCTGGTACGTCTTGGAGCTGCGAAAAAAGGCAGAAGAACCATTCTTTCCACGATCGCGGATATTTATGTTGATGTGATTCGTGGAACACCGTCAGTCCTTCAGCTGATGATCATCTATTTGCAGTGTTCCACAGCAGGCTGGGATATGTGGCAGCAGTGGTCAGCTTCGGTATCAACAGCGGTGCATATGTTTCCGAGGTTATCCGCGGAGGTATTTTATCTGTAGACAAGGGCCAGAGCGAGGCAGGTCGTTCTCTGGGCCTTGGGTATAAAGATACCATGCGTTTCATTATCATTCCGCAGGCTGTAAAAACCATCCTTCCGGCAATGGGTAATGAGTTTATCCAGCTGATCAAAGAAACATCTATTTTAGGTTATGTAGGTATCATGGATCTGACAAAAGCGGCAAGCTATGTTTCTTCCCGTACTTATCAGATGTTCATACCGCTGATCGTTGCAGGTATCATGTATTATCTGATCGTGAAGTGCCTGAGCCTTTTGCTGAAGAGATTTGAAAGGAGACTGAGAGAAAGTGATTGATGTTAAAAATCTGAAAAAGTCCTTCGGGGACGTACACGTATTAAAGGGAATCACAACTCACGTAAACAAGGGTGAGTGTATCTGCATCATCGGTCCGTCCGGCTCCGGAAAATCTACATTTTTGCGCTGTCTGAACCTTCTGGAAAAACCGGAGGAAGGCGAGATCACCGTAAACGGACAGCAGCTTCTGGATCCGAAGCTGGATGTAGATAAATTCAGGGAAAATGTGGGAATGGTTTTTCAGCATTTTAATCTGTTTCCAAATATGACAGTATTGAAAAATATCACCCTTGCGCCGGTGCGCCTTGGCAAATGGAATGTAGCGGAAGCTGATCAGAAGGCGAGGGCTCTTTTGAAAAGAGTCGGCCTTGAAGAAAAAGCCGATGTCTATCCCGGAAAGCTTTCAGGCGGACAGAAGCAGAGGGTTGCCATTGCCAGAGCCCTTGCAATGAATCCCCAGGTGCTTCTGTTCGACGAGCCGACATCAGCTCTTGATCCGGAGATGGTCGGAGAGGTTCTTGAGGTTATGAAGGAGCTTGCAAAAGAAGGCATGACCATGCTGGTGGTCACCCATGAGATGGGATTTGCAAGGGAGGTCAGCGACAGAGTGCTCTTTATGGATGATGGGGTGATTCTTGAGGATAGAAATCCGAAAGAACTGTTTGGGGATCCTCGAGAGGAAAGGACGAAGGAGTTTCTTTCCAAAGTATTGTAGGGTTTTTCTTGGAAAAGTTTTGCTTTGAAAAAGCGGGGAAATTCGTGGGGAGGGGAGGCACTCGGAGTTGCGAAGCCCGTTTCCAATGCCATTTAGATAGAACATTTTGTAGATGATTCTTTATGTTACATTCTGTAATGTTTTGATATTTGGAGTGCTTTGAGAGGAAAAAATACGCAAACTTCCCCTTTGGGGTAGAAATCGTACTTTTATCCTTTAAATAACTTGTGTTTTTATCCAAAAAAAGTTATAGTATTCTTATATTAGGACACTCGGTATGCAAAGCTTACAAAGCCTTTCCTCTTTTTGGTACGGGGAAATTTCCGGCCGGGCTTGACCGGGACCAGGTAGCGTAACAGGAGTGTCTCGATATGAGGCGAGATCGTAGGACTGCTTTTTTGAAGGAAAGCTTTACAGATATGTACAGCCATGGTGAAGTTCACCTGGTAAGCGTATTTTGTTTTTTTCTGATGAGTACTTACATGTGGGGTAACGGATTCACAGAAATTATACAGAATGACGCGCGCGTATATCTCCTGTTCTACGTATCCCGCCTTTTTTGAATGAAGCTGGGAAAGCCCCAGGCTATACTTTAATTTTCGGAATGATGTTTCGATTCCCCATCTCAAATGGTATAATTCCCTGATCCTCCACGGAGGGAATGCTTCTCTTTCAAGATTCGTAACGATACATTCGTATCCACCGGTATCCAGTAAAAACCGTACCATTCTTAATCTCATAGGATAGACTGCCTGTTTTCCGTCTTTTTCCAGATCTAGGAAATCAAACACGGAGCTTGGGGAAAGTTTTTTATAGTGGACAGGATCTTTTTTTGAATGTACCGTGCTCCGTGTGATAAAAAAATCCAGGTCTTCGTCCAGTTCCCTGTCAGGCAGCCGGAAACCATACGAGATCCCTCCCCTGCGGGAGATATCCTTTGTACGGATAACAAAAGACAGGCCTTTTGCCATGATATGGGCAAAAACGTGATAAGTTTCATATCCCCGGTCAGCCAGTATGATCGTTCTGGCAGGGGTGCTGATATTTCCCAGCATCTGGACCAGGGCACGGGATTCATTGCTGACCATTGTCTTTTCGATCCGTATATCTGTGTATCTTTTATTACAAAGATCATACAGCGCATGGAGATGGAGCTGGTTGGAGCCTCTTTTTCCATTGCCGGAAGGTTTACAGCTTTCTTTGTCCGCAGGGTCATAACAGATGTTCAGATCAGATCCGTCACAAGCCAGGAGCTGAAATCCATCATAAGTATGTCCTGCCGGAAGTTTCTGTGTAAAATGATAAAACAGGTAACTCATGGCATCTGGAAGAAGCTTGGCCCTTTGCTGGTGGATAGCGGAAAGAGAAGGGATATCAGCAGGAAACCTGTGCTGGAAAAAGTCATGGGATGTAGTAGAAAGAGAGCCACCCTGCATGGTTAAAAGAGAGAGGATCGTATCCCGAAAGGAAATCTTACGTTTTCTCGAAAAATCAACGCCAGGGTGAAGGACAAAAGAATCCTTCTGAAGTTCTAATTCAGAAATAGCAGACAGGAGCAATTCATAACTGGAAGCAAAAGTAGAGTTCATAAGCGAGCCTCCTTTTGTATAAAAAAAGATTGCAATGTATAATTCTTTTTTACCATACATTGCAATCTTTTGGAATACTATGTTCTAACTAAATGGCATTGAAAGCGGGCTTCGCAACTTTGAGTGCTTTCCCCCTCGTACCTGCCCATGCCAAAATGGTCCCCCTGAAAGGGAAAGTACCTGCGTTTCAAGCATCCTCCGGAAAGGGCATCACCTGCGTTTCAAGCATCCTCCCGGAAAGGGAAAACATCCTCCGGAAGGCGATCAGGCTTCGGTTTCATCATGGAACTGCGGGATCGGAGTTACCGGAGGATAAGGATCCACCGGAGGTTCATCAAACTCTCCGGAAATATTCCGATAGAAAACTGCCATACAGGTTTCTATATAAGGCACCAGCCAGATCAGTGCCAGATACAATGTAAATATGGAAAAAATGATCCACGGAACAAAACTTAAGAGCATTTTCATATATTCCCAGTAATGTCCCTTCATAAGCTTTGCACTGGCTTTCAGTGCCTGCACTCCTTTTATGTCCGAATTATCGGACAGGATGTAATAACTCATGGTGAACGGCATAGCTGCCAGCAGGTTCAGCGCGAACCCGAGAAGTGTGAGCAGCATGTAAGTTACTGCCCAGTTCATCTGCTCCTCCGTTGTATTTCCCATATTGCTTGTAAAAGAAAACCACGCCAGTGGAAGTGATGTCACCAGATTGATCAATGCCAGCACAAAGGATGCCACGATCACATGATCCGGCTGATGGCTGAAAAAGTACAGAAGGTCTCCGAAAGAGTAGGCTTCCCTTCTGGAAATATTCAGATAGATCCGGTAAAGCCTGCGGAAAAAATACAGATCACCAGAGAAAGGACAAAGCTGAATACCTCTCCTCCAATGATCGCATACAGGGAATCTCCCGGAAAAAGTGCTGTGGAAATATAGCTTGAAACTGCGCTCATCGCCGCAACCGCAATACTCCCGATCACAGGGACCGTAAAATTACCGGCCAGAGTTTCCCCTGCCAGCTTCTTACAGCCCTTCAGATTTTTTCTCATAATTCTGTATCCCTTCGTTATAGAAGGCGGAGACTCATCCAAGCCTCCGCCCCGTCATTTTTTACTTCAGATATATCATATTCTCATATTTCATATCTGTTTAGTCTGCAAGATTAAACGCATCATGTACCGCATTCATGGCACGTACGCCATCTTTCTCGTTAATGAGAACCGTCACACGGATCTCAGATGTTGCGATCATATTGATGTTCACACCCTCATTGTAAAGGCTCTCGAACATTTTTGCAGCAACACCCGGATTGCTCATCATACCTGCTCCTACAATAGAAAGCTTGGCAATGTTTTTCTCCGCATGAAGCTCAGAATAGGCGATGCGTGCCTGGTTAGCTTCCAGAACACCCATTGCATCGTCCAGATCATTTTTATCAACAGTAAAGGAAATGTCCTTGGTTCCGGCACGGCCGATAGACTGAAGGATCATATCCACATTGATATTTTTCTTAGCCAGGGTATCAAAAAGCTTAAATGCCACTCCTGGTGAATCTTTAAGTCCGATCACAGCAATACGTACTGCATCTGTATCCAGAGCAACACCGCTGATCAGCATTCTCTCCACTGTTACTTCCTCCTTTACCACAGTTCCTTCGCTGTTGTTGAGACTGGAACGTACCACCAGCGGCACGCCGTATTTCTTTGCCATCTCCACAGAACGGTTATGAAGCACTCCCGCACCCAGAGTTGCCAGATCCAACATTTCATCGTAAGTGATCTCCTTAAGCTTGCGGGCATTCGGAACCTTACGCGGGTCAGCGGTATAAACACCGTCCACATCGGTATAGATCTCACAGGCATCTGCATGAAGCGCTGCCGCAAGAGCTACGGCTGTGGTATCAGAACCGCCACGTCCAAGTGTGGTATAGTCATTATATTTATCAATGCCCTGGAAGCCTGTGACCACAACGATCCTGCGGTTATCCAGCTCTCTGCGGATACGTGCCGCATCGATCTTTTTCAGGCGTGCGCTGCTATGTGCACTTGTTGTGTGCATAGCTACCTGAAAGGCATTCAGAGAAACAGCCGGTACTCCCAGACTGTCCATAGCCATGGACATCAGTGCCACTGACATCTGCTCTCCGATGGTAAAAAGCATATCCATCTCACGTTTCGGAGGTTTGTCATTGATATCCTTTGCCATGGTGATCAGCTCATCGGTATACTTACCCATTGCAGAAAGCACGACCACCACGTCGTTTCCTTTTTTGTAATCTTCGATACATCTTCTGGCAACATTAAAGATACGCTCTTTGTTTGCCACAGAAGTACCGCCAAATTTTTTTACAATCAACATGTTCTTTTCTTCCCTTCGGCATCAACCTTTACACGGATCATTGCCAGTACTTTTCCGGTGAGCTTGCTGATCTTCTCATAATATTCAGCCTGCTTCATCACCGGTGTGATAAATCCGAATTCGTCCGGAAGGTCATCCGGCTCGATGGTCTGTACATCACCAAAAGCTTTTTCCACTTCATCCATAGTAGTATCAGACACACGTACGAAGAAACGTCCCTCAACTTCATCCATATCCATAAGCTTCAGGGCATAGCTGCTCCAGTTTGTCATGATATTTCTGTGGAGATGCTTTGCTTCATCCACAACATCTGCAACTACTGCACTTGCAGTCGGAAGCTTACCTGCTCCGCTTCCGTAGAACATGGCATCTCCAAGAACATTTCCGTGCACAAATACTGCATTAAACACATCATTTACACTGTAAAGCGGGCTACTCTGGCCTACCAGGAACGGCGCTACCATTGCATAGAAAGAATCTCCGATCCTGCGGCTTGTGGCAAGAAGCTTGATAGTCATGCCAAGCTCTTTTGCATATTCCATATCTGCCGGTGTGATCTTTGTGATTCCTTCTGTATAAATATCCTCGTAATTCAGGAATTTTCCGTATGCAAGTGAAGAAAGGATGGCGATCTTACGGCATGCGTCAGCACCTCCTACGTCTGCAGTCGGATCTGCCTCTGCATAGCCCTTTGCCTGAGCTTCCTTCAGAACCGTATCAAAATCACAGTTCTCTGTGCTCATCTTGTAAAGCATGTAGTTGGTGGTTCCGTTAAGGATTCCTGTGATCTCATCGATCTCATCTGCTGTCAGTGAAGAATTCAGTGCGCGAATGATCGGGATACCGCCGCCGCAGCTTGCCTCAAAAAGGAAATTGATATTTTTTTCTTTTGCGATCTCCATGAGCTCGGAACCATGCTTGGCTACCAGAGCCTTATTGGATGTGCTTACGCTCTTTCCTGCCTGAAGCGCTCTTTTTACAAAGGTATAAGCCGGCTCGATCCCGCCCATAACCTCAACAACAATATCTACCTCCGGATCGTTTACGATCACTTCATAATCATGAACCAGAACTTTCTCAACCGGATCTCCCGGAAAATCTCTTAAATCAAGAACGTACTTGATGTTAATCTCATCTCCAGCTCTCTTGTTAATGCTCTCATGATTGGTGTTGATGACTTCAACAACTCCGCTTCCTACTGTACCGTAGCCTAATACTGCTATGTTTATCATATGCTTACTCCCTGCCTAAAATTTTCAAATAGTGTATACCGTCTCTCTGCTCAATATCCTCCACCATAGCCTCTGCGTCGCCTTCTCCCGGAAGGATGTCAACGCTCAGCGTCAGCGTTGCGACTCCGTTAATGGGAATACTCTGATGTATGGTCAGGATATTACCGTGAAAACGGGCAATCGTCTGCAGCACCATTGATAAAAGCCCCGGCTCATCGTCCATCTGAATGATAAAGGTGATGGTCTTTCCCTTGGTCTCCTCGTGGAAAGGAAAAATATCGTCCTTATATTTGTAAAAAGAACTGCGGCTGATCCCGGTCCTTTCAGCAGCTTCCTGAACAGTAGCCACCCGTTTGGATTCCAGCAGTCTCTTGGCCTCAACCACCTTGAGAAGTACCTCCGGCACTGCCCGTTCTCTTACTACATAGTATTTTTTCTTTTCAACCTGTTTCTGCATAGCAACCTCTCTAACTGCTGTTCACATTGTGGCCAGCAGCCTCCTGTCCGTTTCATAAAGACAACTGTTTTTGTACAAGAGATATATTATCATAATAAAAGAAACTCCACAAGCGCTTTTTTGCCTGCGGAGTCCTTTTCTCTGTCTTTATGGGGTTCCGTGACAGTAATGTTATTCTTTCTTTTTCGCCAGCGCGATCCATTTCAGGTATGCATTGATAAAAATGTCAATACCACCGTCCAGAACTGCGTCAACATTACCGGTTTCTTCATTGGTTCTATGGTCTTTTACCATGGTGTATGGCTGCAGGACATAGGAACGGATCTGGTTTCCCCAGCCGATATCTGTCACTTCGCCTCGAATGCCGGAAAGCTTCTCCTCGGCTTCCTGCTGTTTCAGCAGATACAGCTTGGCCTTCAGCATCTGCATAGCCTTATCCTTGTTCATGTGCTGAGAACGTTCATTCTGGCACTGTACCACGATTCCCGTCGGAAAATGGGTGATACGGATCGCAGAGGATGTCTTGTTGATATGCTGTCCACCGGCACCACTGCTTCGGTAAGTATCGATACGGATATCGTCATCATTGATCTCAACATCCAGATCCTTCTTGATATCCGGCATAACATCGCAGGATACAAAAGAGGTCTGTCTCTTTCCTGCTGCATTAAACGGAGAAATACGTACAAGACGATGAACACCCTTCTCGGATTTCAGATAACCGTAGGCGTTCTCTCCGTTCACCTGGAAGGTTACGGATTTCACACCGGCCTCATCACCGTCAAGGTAATCCAGGACCTCCAGCGCAAAGCCTTTCTTCTCCGCCCATCTGCTGTACATACGATAAAGCATTCCGCACCAGTCGCAGGCCTCTGTTCCGCCGGCTCCTGCGTTCAGCTTGATGATGGCGTTCTCTCCGTCGTACTCTCCGGAAAGGAGTGTCTTCACACGGATGCTGTCAAAGCTTGCTTGGAACTCGTCCAGCATTTCCTGGATCTCAGGGACGATCTCAGGATCATTCTCCTCATATCCCATCTCGATCATGGTTTCCATATCTTCCATCTGCGTTTCCAGATTATGGTATGTCTCAATATCGTCCTTGAGACTCTTTAACTGTTTCATCTTCATCTGGGATGCTTCCGCATTATCCCAGAAATCAGGCGCTTCCATCTCGCGCTCTAATTCTTCGACCTTCTGCTCTTTGTTAGCGAGGTCAAAGTGAATCCCTCACTTCCACTAATGGCTCTGTGTATGTTGCAAGAATACTCTTGAACTGATCTAACTCAACCACAGCTTCACCTTCTTTCTATATATTGATACAGGATTTCCTGCCTGTCTTATACAATACCATATGGGCATGGAAATTACAACGAAAACGTGGTCAGGGCGTAAATATCCCCTCTCCTGTGCTTCAGAAGCGGCAGCTGCTCCCGGACTTTTTTTACCTCGTCCAGATCCAGTTCCACTATCTCCACGTCCGGCTTTTCTTCCATCTCCATGAGGACTTTTCCCCCAGGGGTCTGCGGCAATGGAGTGGCCCCAGGAATGATACCCGGCGTTCAGGTCTCTGGCGGGGGCAGCTCCGATGGTGTATACCTGGTTATCCACGGCTCTCTGGCGGAACATCAGCTCCCAGTGAAGGGGCCCTGTTGTCATGTTAAAAGCAGCCGGCACGATGATTACCTGGGCGCCTTCGTCCACCATCAGCCTGGCAAGCTCCGGAAAACGGAAGTCGTAACAGATGCAAAGGCCCATCTTTCCAAATTCTGTATCAAAAACCGTCACCTGGTCTCCCGGTGTCAGGGTATCGGATTCTTTAAAATACTGACCGCCTTTTACATCAATGTCAAAAAGATGCATCTTCCGGTGCTTACCGATCTGATGACCATTTCTGTCAAAGACATAGGAAGTGTTATAAATATTGCCGGCTTCATCTCTCTCCGGCATACTTCCTGCTACGAGATAAATTCCGTGTTCTGCCGCCAGTCGGGAACATTTTTCCCCAGGTATCTCCGCCCTCAATTTCGGCATATTCCGGAAAGTATTTATTTTCGTAGGGGCAGCAGAACATTTCGGGCAGGACTGCCAGATCGATCCCCTGAGCTCCGGGCTGGCAAGAAGTTCTGCTGCCTGGGTGATATTGCGAAATTTATCAGTATATACATGTGTCTGAAGAATTGCAGTTTTTATAATTGCCATATTATCATACCCCTTCTCTTACAGCGAAAATTAAGTATCTGCCATATTGGCGCAGGATGACTTTCTCATATGCAGGGCGAGGGAATGAAGCGTATCGGTGGCTACGGCGATTGACGACAACGCAGCATATGAAAAATCAGACAAGTCTATATGACGGTTACTTAATATTCGCTGCACTCTATTCCTGTGTAACAGAAATTCCAGAAAAAATAGCCCCACCGCATCATCCGGGTGAGACTATTTTTATCTTTATTCTCAGATCTTGGCAGCCTTACGTCCGCAGCACTGTTTGTATTTCTTGCCGCTTCCGCATGGGCATGGATCATTCGGGTATACTTTATCTTCTTTTCGCTGAACCGGTTTCTTCGGGCCTGCGCTGTTATCTTTGTTTGTGCCGGTTACCTTAGCAACCTGCTCACGCTCGATCTTCTGCTCCACATGAACATGATACAGCATACGTACAGTGTCTTCCTGAATGGAGCTGATCATGCTGTTAAACATCTCGAATGCGTTCATCTTGTACTCAACAACCGGATCTCTCTGGCCGTATGCCATCAGACCGATACCCTGACGGAGCATTTCCATATCATCGATGTGATCCATCCATTTGCTGTCGATGCATTTCAGAAGGACAACTCGCTCAAGCTCACGAAGCTGTTCCGGTTCCGGGAACTCAGCCTCTTTTGCTTCATAAAGCTTCACAGCCTCTTCCTTCACAATGTGCTTAATCTCATCTTTCTTATGGCCTTTTACCTTCTCTGCGGTCAGCGGGTGGATCGGAATGATCGGAGTGATCGCAGTGTTGAACTCATTAAGATCCCACTCAGAAGAATCCATGTCATCGGAAAAGCACATGTCTGTCATGCTGTCTACGATATCTGTGATCATCTTGTAGATGGCATCACGCATATTCTCACCGTCAAGTACCTGGCGGCGCTCCTCATAGATGATCTCTCTCTGCTCATTGTTAACCTGGTCATAGTCGAGAAGATTTTTACGGATACCGAAGTTGTTGAACTCGATCTTCTCCTGGGCTTTCTCGATAGCATTGGAAAGCATCTTGTGCTCGATCTGCTCATTCTCCTCAACACCAAGGGATGTGAACACCTTCATCAGTCTCTCGGAACCGAACAGACGCATCAGATCATCCTCAAGGGAAATGTAGAAACGGGATTCACCCGGATCTCCCTGTCGTCCGGAACGTCCACGGAGCTGGTTATCGATACGTCTTGACTCATGACGCTCGGTACCGATGATCTTCAGACCGCCGGCCTCTCTTGCCACATCGTCAAGCTTGATATCGGTACCACGGCCTGCCATGTTGGTCGCGATGGTAACGGCATCTGCCTGTCCTGCCTGAGCTACGATCTCAGCCTCAAGCTCATGGAACTTGGCATTCAATACATTGTGGGGGATTCCCTCTCTCTTCAGCATTCTGCTGAGAAGCTCGGAAGTCTCGATGGTGATCGTACCAACCAGTACCGGCTGATGTTTTGCGTGAGCTTCCTTAACTGCCTCTACAACGGCGTTGAATTTCTCTTTCTTTGTCATGTAAACAGCATCGTCAAGGTCTTTACGCTGTACTACACGGTTGGTCGGGATCTCTACAACGTCCATGCCGTAGATATCACGGAACTCTTTTTCCTCGGTGAGGGCTGTACCTGTCATACCGCCTTTTTTGTCATATTTGTTGAAAAAGTTCTGGAAGGTAATGGTTGCGAGAGTCTTGCTCTCTCTCTTAACCTTCACATGCTCTTTCGCCTCGATCGCCTGATGAAGACCATCGGAGTAACGACGGCCCGGCATGATACGTCCGGTAAACTCATCAACGATCAGGATCTCGTCATCTTTTACAACATAATCCTGATCCTTGTGCATCAGATTATGTGCACGAAGTGCAAGGATGATGTTGTGCTGGATCTCCAGGTTTTCCGGATCTGCCAGGTTCTCGATATTAAAGAATTTCTCAACCTTCTTGATACCCTGCTCGGTAAGGTTGACGATCTTATCTTTCTCATTTACAACGAAGTCACCGGTCTCGATAACCTCCTCACCCATGATGGCTGCCATCTTGGTCATCTCATGACTGGCCTCACCACGCTCCAGCTGCTGTGCAAGGATATCGCACACCTCATAAAGCTTGGTGGACTTGCCGCTCTGTCCGGAAATGATCAGAGGTGTACGTGCCTCATCGATCAGGACAGAGTCAATCTCATCGATGATACAGTAGTGAAGATCTCTCTGAACAAGCTGTTCTTTATAGATGACCATGTTGTCACGAAGATAATCAAATCCAAGTTCGTTGTTTGTTACGTATGTGATGTCACATCCGTATGCCGCACGGCGCTCTTCCGGCTTCATGTCGTTAAGTACCACGCCTACGGTCAGACCAAGGAACTCGTGAACCTTACCCATCCACTCGGCATCTCGTTTTGCCAGGTAGTCGTTGACGGTTACGATGTGGACACCTTTACCCTCAAGGGCATTCAGGTATGCAGGAAGTGTGGAAACAAGAGTTTTACCTTCACCTGTTTTCATCTCAGCGATACGGCCCTGGTGAAGGATGATACCACCGATGATCTGTACACGGTAATGCTCCATTCCAAGTACACGCTTGGCTGCCTCACGTACGGTGGCAAATGCCTCTGGAAGAAGATCATCCAGTGTTGCACCTTCTGCAAGACGTTTCTTATATTCTCTTGTCTTGTCTCGTAACTGCTCATCCGTAAGCTGCTGCATCTGAGACTGATAGCTCTCGGTTTTTTCAACCAGCGGCATGATACGTTTTACCTCACGCTGGCTGCGGGTTCCAAATACTTTTGAAAAAACATTCATGTTTCTGCTCCAATCATTTTATTCGAATAAGACTGCTGTCTCTGATCTGTCCAATTTTGGATCATTCCAGTTCTCTGTTGATATCCGTTATACTGGATCACATATGGTATATATTCTACCACTTTCCTGTTATAAAAACAATGAACAATTATTTAACAAATCATGTCAGGAACAACAGAGTTATTGTTCACTCCGTTCTCAGTAACACAATAGAAAATATCCCGCATAGGACCCAGTTTTCGAGGATCCCGCGGGATATTACAGATCTTATTTCCTTACTTTTGCATTTTTCACACTGCTCCAGGCACCGTAATATGTCTTTCCGCTCACTTTTTTGTATGCACGGATACGAACATAATAAGTGCTTCCCTTTTTCAAACCGGAAAGTATTCGGGTCAGTGCACTGGTGGACACTGTTCTGGCCCCTCTCATGGACCTTGAGGCCGCATACTGGATCTGATAGCCGGAAGCGCCAACTGCTTTTTTCCAGCGGACAGTCAGCTTCCCGGAAGCCTTGCTGGACGGTTTGTACTGCACCGGAGCTGTCAGGCGGACGATCCTGCTGCCGTTTTTGTTATAAGCACTTAAAGCAGAGCCCTTGTATGCGCGGACTGTATAGGTATACATGGTTCCTGCTTTTACTGATCCGTCTGTATAGACCAGCGTATTGCTTCCGCTTACGGTAGCGATATTGACCCACTTGCTGCTGTTTCCGGTCCTTCGATAGAGCTTATAGCCGGAAGCATTTGCAGCTTTTTTCCATTTGAATACGATGCCGGCAGGGCTGTTGGAAGTGCCGGATAACCCGGGAGTGGTAAGCTTTACCGTTGTAAGGGCCGCGGAACGGAACTGGTATACGGCTGACTGTACTTCATCAGTCTTTTTCCATTCAGATTTCTGATAAACATACTTCTGGAAAAGATATACATGTTATAAGTTGCGGCTTTGTTTATTCCTTTGGCAGATCCGATCCGCCAAGTAGTATTCTTCCTGTTATCGGTTGGATTTGGTGAAGTACTCCAGTAAACCGGCACCCACTTCACATCTCCGGGCCCGGGATTTGAATTTGTAGTTCCCGCACCGGTCACGGTAAAATTATAATATTTATTCGGAGTAAATTTCAGCGGAGAATCCAAACCGCTTACAAAACTATCTTTAACATCCGGTATATAAGGTGTATAGGCTGGTGTCGGCGTTACATCATATTTCGGGCGGGTTCCCCTGTAATTCAACTTTAATTTTTTCAGGTTGCTGGTTCTTCCGTCTGAACCCAATACCTTAAGATACAGATCAAATTCTTTCTCTGTATCCAGATTCTTAAGATATATCACAAAGCTTCTGTTTGCAGTAACCGCCACACGAGAGTTTCCCGTATCGACCCTCGGAACATCAGAAGTTCCGTCCTTTTTTCTCGCTACAGCTTTATAGTAGCAGGCTCCGTTTGCATCAACTTTAAGTGTCACATTTACAGAATTGCGGCTTACCCATTTTTCTCCGGTCCATTTTACGTTTATTTTTGGCACCGGTGTTGGTGTCACTGTCAGTTCCGGATCCGCTGTCGGTGTCACTGTCGTTCGGACCGCTGTCGGTGTCACTGCCAGCTCCGGAGCTGACGCTGACATAGCTTCTGCGTTTTCTTCTTCCATACGTCTCCTGCTCTTCAGGTATCAGTTCTGTCAATAATACTTCCGGATCATCCTCACTGGAGATCTCTTCTGAAACTCCTTCCTCAGCTCCGCCGAAAGCATCCTCGCTGTTCTCCGCATTTTCCGCTTTTTCCACATCTTCCATGGTTGCATCGGAAGAGTTATCCACCATTTCCTCAGAAATATCCTCACTGTCTTCTGCAGGCTGCTCAGTCTCTCCCATAGACTCTGTAGTTTCCTCTGCGGAAAACACTTCCTGGCTGTCCGCAGCATTTTCTGTGATTTCTGCATCACCGCTGCCAAACTCTGCAGCCATACCGGTTGCCGGAAGCACCGTCACACAAAGCGCGGCACTTAAAAAAAGTGCCAGAACTTTTTTCTTCATTTACCTTCCTCCCTTTCTCCGTGTGTTACATATTTGTTATGTCAAGGAGATATTCGCACTCCACACAGTATTATTTTTCAGAAAGTGGGGCTGACTGAAACTTGTACTGTACAGACTGTATCTTATCCGTAGATTGCCATTTGGAATCCCTGCAGGTATATTTGCGGAAGAAAACATACAGATTAAAAGTTCCCTCCTGGTCGATTCCTTCCTTGGAACCGATCTTCCAGGTGCTTCGGATCCGGTTGGAATTCGGATTCGCAGATGTGCTCCAGTAAACAGGCACCCACTTAATGTCTCCGTTTTCCGGATCCTCATTATCGGTACCTGCACCGATAACCTTAAAATCGTAAAATGTATCCGGGTAGAATTCCAGAGGAGAATCCAGCCCCTCTACCGTACTGTCCTCTGCCTTTGGTTTGGATGCTTTATGTTTTTTCTCAGAATCTGTTTTTTTTCGCCGGGCGGCTGTCCTGATCCAGCTCCATCCGCTTCAGATCACTTAATTTCCCATTCTCATCCTCAATCTGGATATACAGATCAACTGCCTGGCCTGTATCCAGGTCTGCAAGTGTGATCCCGAACTCTTCATCCTCACTGATCAAAACCTCATCATTCACGGTATTTCCGGTCTCAATCTGAGGCACCTGGGGATTTCCGTCTTCCCCCCGCTCTGCCCATTTATAATAGCAGACGCCGTTAACGGCTGACGTAAGCGTTATCTCTGCCTAGGAATAGCTGTCCCATTTAAATCCTGTCCATTGTATTTCTGACTTTTGGGAATCCTTTGTATTGTTTTCTCCGGAACTCAGTTCCAGGTCCTCCACAGTCTGTTCTTTTATGGTGTCACCACTGTTAAATTCCGCTGCCATACAGGTAGCCGGTATCATGGTCATACCAAGAGCTGCACTTAAGATCACCACAGGAAGCTTCTTTTTCATTTTTCCTTTCTCCTTTCGCATATGTCTTCATTATATAATTCTCCCCTATTGCTTGCAACAGAAAAGAAGCCTGATTTTGCTGTGACATAAAAGGCTCCGGAAACCTGCCGATTTCTCACACAGATTCCCGGAGCTTTCCATTCAATATTCAGTTGTGATAATAAAATCCCCTATCAGAACTCTGGTTCGATCAGTCCGTAAGTATTTCCTTTACGTTTATAAACTACGTTAACCTGCTCTGTCTCAGCATTAAAGAATACAAAGAAATTATGTCCGAGAAGCTCCATCTGTACGCATGCATCTTCCGGATACATTGGTTTGATCCCAAATTTCTTGGTACGGATGATCTTAACTTCCTCATCCTCTTCATAATCCTTATCAAGGTATGCCTTCTGGAAGTTTGTGGATTCCTGCTGCTTGTCAACGATCTTGTTCTTGTATTTACGAAGCTGACGCTCAATTACCTCTTCAACCAGATCGATGGATACATACATATCATTGCTTACCTGCTCGGAACGGATAATGTTACCTTTCACAGGGATCGTTACCTCGATCTTCTGGCGATCCTTCTCAACGCTTAAGGTTACTGAAATCTCAGTTTCAGGAGTGAAATACCTTTCAAGTTTACCAAGCTTGTCCTCAACAGCTGTTTTAAGTCCTCGGTTACTGCTATATTCTTTCCACTAATAATAAATTTCATGACTTCCATCCCCTTTGCTGTTTTATGTTGCTATTATAACATATTAAATTGAATTTTAACATCACTTTTCAAAAAATTTCATAAATTTTTTCCAAATTTATTCGATATATTCCTTCAAAATGTTTTTTTTGTCGTGAATGCGCAACTATTAGAGTATTTCATCTAATTAATTCATTACAAATGTATATCTGCACACCAGTGCCAGAAGATTGATGGGACAAAAGCATCTGCTTCACTATTTGTATATACTATTTCATTTTAGCCAGAGCTTCAAAGGGTATACTTCCGCCAAAAATATCCAAAGCACTGCCAACAGTCACATCCAGTCTGCCCTGACCTGCTTTTCGAAGTTCTTCAATATCTGCCATAGAACCCACACCGCCTGCGTAGGTCACCGGATGAGCTGTATACTGTCCCAGAAGCTTTGCAAGCTCTGTTTCCACACCTCGGGCCTTTCCTTCCACATCCACTGCATGGACCAGAAATTCGTCGCAGAAGCTTCCAAGCCTTTCCATCAGCTCCAGTGTCACGATCTCTTCTGTAAATTTCTGCCATCGGTCTGTGACAATATAATATTTGCCATCTTTTTTGCGGCAGCTCAGGTCAAGTACAAGATGTTCTTTCCCTGCAGCATCACGGATCTTCTCCAGATTTTTCCAGGAGATCACTCCGTTTTTAAACACATAGGAGGTTACGATCACGTGGCTGGCGCCAGTCTCCAGATATTCTGCTGCATTCTCCGGGCAGATGCCGCCTCCGATCTGAAGCCCTCCGGGATATTTTCCCAGAGCCTGAAGTGCCTGGGCTTTCGTTGCTTCATAGTTCGGGGAATCCTTTCCGTTCAGAAGGATCACATGACCGCCCTTTAATCCTGCCTTCTTATAAAGCTCTGCATAGAATGCCGCATCCTGCTCTGACACAAAATTTTCTGCCGCCTGATCCCCCTGATCCTTCAGGCTTCCTCCTACGATCTGTTTTACCTTTCCGTTATGTATATCAATGCATGGTCTGAATTTCATAATCCTATCCTCCATCTTCTTTCCATGCACTGATAATAGCATCTGAAACAGTTTTATGCAATGCTGTGGTAAAATATCTGTTATCTTCCTTCTACCGCATTTCCCACTGCGTTTCCAATATCATCCACTGCATTACCTACGCCGTCGCCAAGGTCCTTTACACTGTCACCCAGCTCACCGGATACAGTTCCGTCATTTTCGTTTCTGTCAGCATCCGCAGCTCCGGGTGCTGCTGTCCCGTTATTTCCATTTCCTGCAGGCGTCACGGTAATATTTCCATCGGACATCTCATTGTTATCCGTGCCGGAATCCTTAATGCTCTCTCCATTGTCCTTCACACCGTCATTGTCTGCTTTTTCTTCCATAGTTTCATCTTCTACGGCAGTATTTTCGTTTGTATCTTTTTCCTTATCCTTCGTGTTTTTATCTTTTTCATCCACTGTTTCATCCGCATTGTTTACCTCTGTGCCGCAGGCTGTAAATGTACACAGAGACAGGGTAAGCAAAGTACCAAAAAGAATCGCCTTCCATTTTTTCATATGATCTTCTCCTTTTTCTAAAAAATTCTGTATTCCTAATATGGCACTTTTTCCGCTATCCTATTCTGGGAAAAATTTCAAAAACCGCAATTTCATCAAAAAAAGACGGGGTCCGATCTTACACGAACCCCGTCTGTATTACCTGTAATTTTATTCTGTTGCGGCTCAATCTGTCAGGATCAGCCGATCACGTCACTCATATCATAACGTCCTGCCGGTTTGCCTGCAAGGAATTTGGCTGCTTCTACAGCACCTTTTCCAAAAATAGCCTTGGAATATGCAGTATGCTTGAACTCGATCACTTCGTCCTGACCTGCAAAAATTATCTCATGCTCACCTACGATAGTTCCGCCGCGAACTGCGGAGATACCGATCTCCTTATCATCGCGTTTTTCACGTTTCTGGCTGCGGTCATATACATAATGATACTGATTATCCATAGCTTCATTAATGCTGTCTGCCAGCGCAAGTGCAGTACCACTTGGTGCGTCTAATTTCAGGCGGTGATGCTTCTCTACGATCTCCATATCAAAGCCTGCAGCTGCAAGAACCTTAGCTGCGTCCTGAACCAGCTTCAGAAGTGTGTTGATGCCAAGAGACATGTTTGCGGATTTCAGCACTGCTACCTTTCGGGATGTTTCTTCCACTTTTGCAAGCTGCTCCTGACTTAAGCCGGTACTGCACAGAACAACCGGGATCTGGCGTGCCGCGCTGTACTCAAGAAGCTTGTCTGTTGCCTTTGCGGAAGAAAAATCAATGATTGCATCTGCCTCTACCTGACATGCGTCAATATCGGTAAATACCGGATAGCTGTTTTTTCCCTGATCTGCAATATCAATACCTGCTACGATCTCAGCATCCGGATCTTTCTCCACAATGCCGCTGATGACCTGGCCCATATGTCCGTTGCAGCCGTGCATGATGATTTTTACCATAGTATATTCTCCTTTACCTTTCGCTTACAGTCAGATCACTTAGCAAGCTTAAGGCCGAATTTCTCGATCTCTTTTGCAAGAGCTGCCTTTGTGTCCTCTTCCATCTCGCAGAGCGGCATACGAAGCGGCCCTACGTTCATTCCCATAAGGTTCATAGCTGTCTTAACAGGAATCGGATTTACTTCGCTGAACAGCGCATTGATCAGCGGAAGAGCTTTCAGCTGATCCTCTGTTGCTCCCTTGGTGTCGCCGTCGAAATATTTCATGACCATGTCATGTGTAAACTTCGGTGCAACGTTGGAAAGTACGGAAATAACTCCAAGTCCGCCAAGAGAAAGAATCGGAAGTACCTGATCATCATTTCCGGAGTAAAGCTCAAGCTGTCCGTCTGCCAGAGACATCATCTTGGCGATCTGGGAAAGATCTCCTGTTGCTTCCTTGATTCCGACAATGTTCTTTACATTCTTTGCAAGGTAAGCTGCTGTAGCCGGCTGGATGTTGCAGCCTGTACGGCTCGGTACGTTGTACATGATGAGCGGAGTTTCCGGAACTGCATTGGCAATTGCTGTGTAATGAGCGATAAGACCCTTCTGTGTAGCCTTGTTATAGTAAGGTGTTACAATAAGAAGAGCGTCTGCGCCATAGGAAGCTGCTTCCTTGGACATCATGATCGCTGTCTCTGTACAATTGGAACCTGTTCCTGCGATAACAGGCACACGTTTGTTAACTTTATCAATTGTGAACTTAATTGTCTGAAGATGCTCTCCGTGTGTCAGAGTAGAAGATTCTCCTGTTGTTCCACAGATAACGATGGCGTCTGTGCTGTTCGCGATTTGATCCTCAAGGATCTCCTCAAGTTTCTCAAAATTCACCTTACCGTCTTCATGCATAGGTGTTACGATTGCAACGCCTGTTCCTTTAAAAATTGCCATTTGTCTTCCTCCTTCTTTCTTCTGTGAAATATTGCTTATTCCCGTTCCTGGTCAGTCAGCTCTGTTGTTATCGTGGTAATACTATCCACATAGGGCTTCAAAGCATCCGGAAGCCAGCGTCCGGTCATAATTATATGCATACTTTCATCCTTCTGCTTAAGCATATCGATGATCGTCTCAACTGGAGCGATTCCTTTATCCATAAGCCCGAGGATCTCATCCAGCAGCAGAAAATCACACTCTCTGGTAGCAATTACCTTCCGTGCGAAATTAAGGCCATTGAGAATATTCGTTCTCTCTTCTGCCTTTTCCTGCTCACTCAGGTCATTATAGCAGGTGTCCATTTTTTCGAAACGGAAAATCTTGAAATCAAAATTATCCAGTTCCTCAAGGAAATCCAGTTCTCTGCGTTCCCTGCCCTTGAGGAACTGTATGATGATCACACTTTTTCCCTGTGTAGCAAAGCGCAGCCCCCCGGCCTACAGCCAGAGTTGTCTTTCCTTTCCCGTTCCCGCAATAAACCTCTGTTATTTCTCTTTCCATGATTTTTCCTCTTACTGTTAGTGAAACCGGTAATTCCCCATTTTTCTGATTTTTTTAATATTACCGCAGATTGGCTGGAAATGCAAGTGTTACCTTAATGTTCTCACCACTATTCCAAAATATATCCAATGTTACTCAACATATTCCAATTTACTCACCGAAACTTCATAGGCAATCCTTTTTTCTGTTTCGTTTTCACTAATCCGTTTCATGTACTCCCTGCTCTGGATCCTGCCCCAGATCAGTACATGCCCGCCTACTTCAAAAGCAGAAGCATATCTGGCATTTCTTCCCCAGCATATACATGGTATGTAATCGGATTTTCCGTAAGGTCGATTGACTGCCATCAGAAGATCTGCGATCTCTCTTCCCAACGGTGTTTTTCTGTATACAGGCGGTTTACAGATATATCCGTCCAGAAAGATCTGATTGACCGGCACAGTTTCTTCGTCCTCCCCCACAAACTTCACTTCCCGGGCAAAGACTGAAAGCACAAGCCGGTTTCTCTTTTCTTCATGACGGTTATAGGATCGGAACTGTCCGTGGATCTCGATATATTCTCCCACATAATCCTGTGTGATATCGATCAGCCGCTCAGACACCATCACCGGGATCCTGTCCTCCGAATCGCTGAGACGTTTTACTAGGATATCCATCATGTAAAATCCTTCTCCAAAGACCTGATGGCTGAAAGTAAACCCCGTAGCGATCCGTCCCATAACGGATACCTGATTGTTTTCAATAATTTTATCTGCCATAATAAGTAGCTCTCCTTCCTCTTCGTGTATTTCGTCTATATCAATCTATGTGTATTTACGGTATAATATGCCTGAAAAATGAAAAACCAAAAATATTTTTTATGTCTTGTAATCTCACAAAAATGTGATAGACTATAAATTTGGACATCATTTTTAACAAAAAAGATTACTTATATATGGAAAGAAAGGATTTGGATTATATGAAGACCAAGCGTGAAGATGTTCGTAACGTGGCCATTATCGCCCATGTCGATCACGGTAAAACAACACTTGTTGACGAGCTTTTGAAACAGAGCGGTGTTTTCCGTGAGAACCAGGAAGTCCAGGAACGTGTCATGGACTCCAACGATATTGAGCGTGAGCGCGGCATTACGATTCTCTCCAAAAACACCGCAGTTCATTATAAGGATGTAAAAATCAATATCATCGATACTCCAGGTCATGCGGACTTCGGCGGCGAGGTAGAGCGTGTGCTGAAGATGGTAGACGGCGTTATTCTTCTTGTGGACGCCTTCGAGGGTGCCATGCCTCAGACTAAATTTGTACTTCGTAAAGCTCTCGAACTGAACCTGCATGTTATTGTCTGCATCAATAAGATCGACCGTCCGGAAGCACGTCCGGAGGAGGTTGTCGACGAGGTTCTGGAGCTTCTCATGGATCTGGACGCATCTGACGAACAGCTGGACTGCCCGTTCCTGTATGCCTCCGCAAAAGCCGGCTATGCAGTTCGTAACCTTGAGGACAAACCTGAGAATATGGCTCCGCTTTTTGAGACCATCCTTGATGCGATTCCTGCTCCGGAGGGAGATCCGGACGGAGATACGCAGGTTCTTATCAGCACCATCGACTACAATGAGTATGTAGGCCGTATCGGTGTCGGTAAGGTTGAGCGCGGAACCATTTCCGTGAACCAGGAGCTGATGCTTCTGAACCATCATGACCCTGACAAACACGAGCGCGTAAAGATCAGCAAACTCTACGAATTTGACGGACTGAACAAAGTTGAAGTTAAAAGCGCTACCATCGGAGCTATTGTTGCAATCTCCGGTATCGCGGATATCCACATTGGAGATACCCTCTGTGCAGGAGACAACCCGGAGTCCATTCCGTTCCAGAAAATTTCCGAGCCAACAATCTCCATGAACTTCCTTGTAAACGACAGTCCTCTTGCAGGACAGGAAGGTAAATACATCACTTCCCGTCACCTTCGTGACCGTCTCTACCGTGAGCTGAACACAGACGTCAGCCTTCGTGTAGAAGACACCGATACAACCGAGTGCTTCAAGGTTTCCGGCCGTGGTGAGCTTCACCTCTCCGTTCTTATTGAGAACATGCGCCGTGAGGGATACGAGTTTGCAGTCAGCAAACCGGAGGTTCTCTATCACACAGACGAGCGTGGACGTAAACTGGAGCCGATCGAAATCGCATACGTTGACGTTCCGGAAGAATTTTCCGGTACTATCATCCAGAAACTCAGCGAGCGTAAAGGTGAGCTTCAGGGTATGAGCACAGCAAGCGACGGAACTGTACGTCTCGAGTTCTCCATCCCCTCCCGTGGACTGATCGGATTCCGTAACGAATTCCTTACCTCCACCAAGGGTACCGGTATCCTGAACACCATGTTTGACGGATACGCACCATACAAGGGAGACTTCCCGTACCGTAAACAGGGTTCCCTCATCGCATTCGAGGCAGGCGAAACTGTTACCTACGGTCTTTTCTCTGCTCAGGAGCGTGGTACTCTCTTTGTCGGACCTGGCGAGAAGGTTTACAGCGGTATGGTCATCGGACAGAACGGAAAGGCCGAGGATATCGAACTGAATGTCTGCAAGACCAAGCACCTTACCAACACCCGTTCCTCTTCCGCTGACGATGCACTGAAGCTTGTTCCGCCAAAGATCTTAAGTCTTGAGCAGGCCATTGAGTTCATCGACCAGGATGAGCTTCTTGAGGTAACACCGACAAGCCTTCGTATCCGTAAACGTATTCTGGACTCCAGAGACAGAAAACGTGCCGCATTCCGCAAGAGCTGATCGAACCTGGCTATCATTTACTGTTGAGCAGAAACCTTTTACAGTAATTCGGCGCAAAGCCGCATAGTGAATGCGGATGCTTTTATCCGCCTGACCTATATTTATATAAACTGCCATATGGGAAGCATTTCCTGTATGGCAGTTTTTTCTGCATTTCTGAAAAAAATCCCGATAATTTCCGCCTAATTATTCTGAAAATTTAAATAATTTCAAGTTTTTTGGTTTCTTATGTTATCACGCTTTACTTTGCCACAATATTTTTGTGATTTTTTTATCAAAATTATTCCGTATTTTTGTTAATTATTTATCGAATTCTCTATTGACGTCTGAAATCAGTTAAATTATAATGTGTACATGATCGTTTGACAAAAGTTTAACGTTAATGTTTTAACTACATGTTGCGTTTTATCTTTTGCCCACCCTTCATATGTGTGCATGTTTTTTTGTCAGTGCTGACAATTTTAACATGTTTTTTGTGCACAGTGCTGAATTTCAAAAATTTTTTTTAAGATTTTTCCAACAATTCAGCGTTCTGCAAAGTAAAATTTACAGTATTTTCCCCTAATTTTCTGTTCGTCATTTTGCACATAGCGGTAAAATTCAGAATTTGCGTTTTTTTCAGAATTTTGATACTATATCAGTATCAAAACAGAAAGTTCAATCAGATTGAATCAACAACGAAACGCAACGCGGGGACTTACAAAAACTCTGCAGCACCTGCCGGCGAAAAAAGGATAAGCCGCAGGACCACAGACCATTATCATATGAAAACAGGAGGATTCCACATGGCAAAGAAAGAAACTATCCCTACCATCATCGACACTCCAGAAGCCCTGACCGCGAAAATGGCTGCAATGAAAGAGGCACAGAAGATCTTTGCTACCTACACACAGGAGCAGGTCGACAAGATCTTTAAGGCAGCTGCTACTGCTGCTGACAAGATGCGTATCCCACTTGCCAAAATGGCTGTTGAGGAAACAGGCATGGGTATCATGGAAGACAAGGTTATCAAGAACCATTACGCAGCAGAGTATGTTTACAATGCATATAAGAACACTCAGACATGTGGTGTTGTAGAAGAAGACAAGGCATACGGACTCAAGAAGATCCTGGAACCTGTAGGACTGATCGCCGCAGTTATCCCTACAACCAACCCGACCTCCACAGCAATCTATAAATCTCTTATTTCCCTGAAAACCCGTAATGCGATCATCATCAGCCCGCATCCGCGTGCTAAGAAATCCACTATTGAAGCTGCAAAAGTTGTTCTGGAAGCAGCTGTTGCCGCAGGTGCGCCGGAAGGAATCATCGGATGGATCGATATCCCAAGCCTTGACCTTACCAACATGGTAATGCAGAACGCAGATATCATCCTTGCCACCGGTGGTCCCGGAATGGTCAAAGCAGCTTACTCTTCCGGTAAACCGGCTGTTGGTGTAGGACCCGGAAATACACCTGCCATTATTGATGACAGCGCAGATATCCGTCTTGCAGTTAACTCCATCATCCACTCCAAGACCTTTGACAATGGTATGATCTGTGCTTCCGAGCAGTCCGTAACTGTTCTGGAAAGCATTTATAAAGAAGTGAAGGAAGAGTTCCTTTACAGAGGATGCTACTTCCTTAAAAAAGACGAGATCGAGAAGGTCAGAAAGACCATCCTTATCAACGGCGCACTGAATGCCAAGATCGTAGGACAGAAGGCTGCTACTATCGCTGAAATGGCAGGCGTTACTGTACCGGCTGAGACCAAGATCCTGATCGGTGAGGTTGAGTCCGTTGATATCAGCGAGGAATTCGCACACGAGAAGCTTTCCCCTGTACTTGCCATGTACAAGGCCAAGAATTTTGACGATGCTGTTGCAAAGGCTACGCAGCTCGTTGCAGACGGCGGCTATGGTCATACCTCTTCCCTCTACATCAACGTAAATGAAACAGAGAAGATGGATAAATTCGAAGCAGCTATGAAAACCTGCCGTATCCTTATCAATACCCCTTCTTCCCAGGGTGGTATCGGTGACCTTTATAACTTCAAGCTTGCTCCATCCCTTACTCTTGGCTGCGGTTCCTGGGGCGGTAACTCCGTATCCGAGAACGTTGGTGTCAAACACCTTCTCAATACCAAGACTGTTGCTGAAAGGAGAGAGAATATGCTCTGGATGAGAACACCGGAAAAGGTTTACTTTAAGAAGGGCTGTATGCCGGTTGCTCTTGATGAGCTCGGTACTGTTATGGGCAAGAAACGCTGCTTCATCGTAACAGACTCCTTCCTCTACAAGAATGGCTACACCAAACCGATCGAAGATAAACTGGATCAGATGGGCATCGTTCATACATGCTTCTCTGATGTAGCTCCTGACCCGTCTCTCGCTTCCGCCAAAGCCGGTGCCAAGGCTATGACAGCCTTTGAGCCGGACTGCATCATCGCTCTTGGAGGCGGTTCCGCAATGGATGCCGGCAAGGTTATGTGGATGCTTTATGAGAATCCGGACGCTGACTTCTCCGATATGTCTATGGACTTCATGGATATCCGTAAGAGAGTTTATACCTTCCCGAAGATGGGTAAAAAAGCTTACTTCGTAGCGATCCCGACCTCTTCCGGTACAGGCTCCGAGGTTACTCCTTTCGCCATCATCACAGATCAGGATACCGGCGTTAAATGGCCACTGGCTGACTACGAGCTTCTCCCGGATATGGCAATCGTAGATACCAACAACATGATGAGCGCACCGAAGGGACTTACCCGTGCTTCCGGTATCGATGTTATGACACATGCCATCGAGGCTTATGTTTCCATGATGGCTTCCGATTACACCGATGGTCTTGCACTGAAAGCGATCAAGCTTGTATTTGAGTATCTGCCGCGTGCATATAAAGATGGCAATGACGTAGAGGCCAGAGATCATATGGCTAACGCTTCCTGCATGGCAGGTCTTGCATTCGCCAATGCATTCCTCGGCGTTAACCACTCTCTCGCTCACAAGCTCGGTGCTTTCCACCACCTGCCACACGGTATCGCAAACGCAGTTGTTCTTCTGGATGTTATGCGTTACAACAGTGCTGAAGTTCCGACTAAGATGGGTACTTTCCCACAGTATCAGTATCCGAAGACACTTGCACGCTACGCTGAGATTGGACGTTCTGTAGGCCTTACAGGCAAGAACGATGCAGAAGTATTCGAAAAACTTCTTGCTAAACTGGATGAGCTTATGAGAACTATCGAGATCCTGCCGACGATTCGTGATTACGGCGTAGATGAGAAGTATTTCCTGGAAACTCTGGATGAGATGTCCGAGCAGGCCTTCAATGACCAGTGTACCGGTGCCAACCCGAGATATCCGCTTGTATCCGAGCTGAAAGATATCTATCTGAAAGCTTACTACGGAGAAATGCCAAATA
>ENA-OQED01000108-OQED01000108.1-human-gut-metagenome-genome-assembly--contig:-NODE-108-length-31698-cov-1.206550_pt1 | contig 31698 bp, 41 predicted proteins | sample MGYA00242790_ERZ504625 | MGnify/ENA primary metagenome ERZ504625 (study PRJEB26092, sample SAMD00036345) | human gut metagenome | host: Homo sapiens | study: EMG produced TPA metagenomics assembly of...
TTGACGGCTTCCACCAGTTTGGTATCTGCTGCCACACGGGCCGAAGTTTCTGCCGTAATCTTATCATCCAGTGCTGCATCGGCTGCTGCCCGTTCCTGGGCTTCCTTGGCATCAGCCTGGTTTAGAGCCGTGAACCCATCAGCCATGTTCTTGTTGATGGTATTGAACCCATCCACCATATTCTGGTTGACCTGTTCAATGACCTTGTCCTGGGCTGCATCAGCCCCAATCCGGGCGGCAGTTTCCTTGGCCAGGGCGGCGTCCAGTTTGGTCACGTTGTCGCCAATGGTGTTGGCGGCTTTTACAACAGCCCCATCCTGTACGGCCGCATCGGCCTTGCTCACATAGTTATCAGATGTCTGTTTTTCCAGATATTCCTTCACATTGGTAATCCGGGTATCCAGAGCCGTATCGGCAGCTTACCGGGCAGCAGCTTCAGCGGCATCTGCCTTTTCCAGATTCGTCACAGAGTATTTCCGTTTCTGTGCTTCTTCCTTAATGGCAGCATCACTGGCCTGAAGGCTAGCTTGAACTTGCTGATTAGATTTTTCAATATCTTCCTGCAGGCTTGTTATCCCGTTATCTATCCCATCTTTGGTATAAACTTCTACTGCCGTAGTAGAACCAGTGCCAACCGGTTCCACCATTATGGTGGCATCCGCTGCATAGCTAAACCCTCCGACTGGGAGGAGCATGAGGCCGTGATGGCGGCCAGGGCCAGGCGTCTGGTCTTATCGCCTGTGCTGGAGGCCTTGGTATGGCCTTTGGCTAATTCCGATGCTACGACGTAGCAATTTCTTGATTTACTCCAGATGACTTTAAATATCTTATTCATATTTTCGCACCCTTTCTGTATAAAGATTTGACAGGGACCTTAATTTTGCGTACAAAAATAAAAGGTACCGGAAATGCTGAAATTTTTGGGATTTTTATGCGTCTTTTTGGAAAATGAATTTGAAATAATCTTCCTGGAACTGGCGATATTTTCGTTTGGCCAGGGGGATTTTGTGCCCCTTCACTTCGATGTACTCACTCTTTATGATGTGAATTGCGGACTGGTTGACGATATAACCTTTTCCGGGAGAGACGAACTGGCCGGGGACGATGGATTCAAAGGTCTGCAGCAGGGCTGACAGGGATTGGCGCGTTTCCAGCATGGAGCCGTCATAGGTGTGGACTTGCTGGACATGGCCGTTGCTTTCGACGAAGAGCAGATTGTTGACTTCTTCGACCTGGATGCCGCCGCCGACGAGGCGAAAGATGATCTTTTTGCTGTGCCGCTGGCGTATCGTGTCCATGACCCGGTCCATGGCCTGGTCGAATTGTTTTTGTGTAAACGGCTTGGTCAGGTAATGGGCGGCCCGGACGTCGAAGGCTTCGACGGCGAATTCGTTACTTGTCGATAGGAAGATGATTTCGGCTTGGCTTTTCTGTTTTCTCATTTCACGGGCGATATCGGTTCCCAGCAGGCCGGGCATGTAGATATCCAATAAGATGATGTCGAAGTCTTTCCTTTCTTCCACGGCGTCTACAAAGTTCATGGCGTTGTTATAGGCGTATATCTCGATATTCGAGGCTTTGTTCTGGTAATAAGTCTGTACGGCTGTTTCATGATTTCCAACTGGTCTTGCAAATCATCGCATAGGGCAATTCTCAACATAGGTACCTCCTTTCTGTTCACGGTAAGGGAACAATCATCCTTTTGCACGTGTATTATAACTCGTGTTGGTGTTTAAAAATTCCTCCATGACATTAAATGTACTTTTTTTGGCATAAACGGAATGGGCCCTGATTTTTTTTATACAACGTCGAATACATTGCTATTATTCTGTAATCATCCTGAAAAATTTAAGATTTGACTTAAACCATCGCTTTATTTTGCTGAATTCAGTATAACTGGAAAAGCATTTGTTGCCTATTATACTTCCGTATACAATTTACTGGCATATTAATGTGACTGAGAAATGCCATTGCATCGCGTTCCTAAATATGGTATGATACGGCCGAGGCAAAAGATAACATCACGTATCGTGAGTTATACTTTTTTCGGATATTTTTCAAGATGGTTTTTTCATCTGCTTGGATCTGCTTTGGACCGAGACAGAAAGGATGGCTCATCATTTGTTGGTAGTGCTGAAATACGTGGGATTTTTCACAATTTCGCCTGCCAGTATGGACGTTTGTCGCTTAGACACCTTTCGGTCTGTGCCGGAAGGTGTTTTTTTTGTTCTTTTGCCCCAGATTCTCATAGGGAGGTTTTTTTATTGAAAAAGTGTTGTGATTTTCTGGTAAACAACATGGCCATTTTCGTCGTCCTCATCGGTATTGTCGGCGCCGTATGGCCCCAGACCTTGCAATGGGTCGGCCCGTACGTTGGCTGGCTGCTGGGGATCGTCATGTTCGGCATGGGCATGACCCTGACTGTACAGGATTTCAAGACCGTCTTCAAGCGGCCGTGGGAAGTCCTCATCGGCGTCGTCGCCCAGTTCCTCATCATGCCCTTCGTGGCCTGGGCCCTGGTACGCCTCTTTGCCCTGCCGCCGGAACTGGCCATTGGCGTCATCCTCGTCGGGACCTGCCCGGGCGGGACGGCATCGAATGTCATCTCTTATCTGGCCAAAGGCGACGTCGCCCTGTCTGTCTCGATGACCATGTCGACGACGCTCCTGGCGCCTATCGTGACGCCGGCCCTGACCTGGTTCCTGGCAGGCGCCTGGATCCATGTTTCCTTCGTATCCATGATGATTTCCATTGCGGAAATGGTCCTGGTACCGGTCCTGCTCGGTTTGGCGGCTCATCATTTCTTCGCCCGCGGCGTTGAAAAAGTCCTGCCGGCCATGCCCGTCGTATCGGTAGCGACTATCGTCATCCTCGTCGGCTGCGTTGTATCCCTCAGTGCATCGCGTCTCTTTGACGTCGGCCTGCTCATGGCGGCTATCGTCATCTTGCACAATGTTTTTGGCCTGGCCCTTGGCTATGGCATGGCCAAATTGTTCCGCCTCGATTCGCGTAAATCCCGGACCGTAGCCATCGAAGTGGGCATGCAGAATTCCGGCATGGCTGCGTCTTTGGCCGTCTTATATTTCAATCCGGCAGCGGCTATCCCCGGCGCTATTTTCAGCGTATGGCACAACATTTCCGGGTCCATTGTGGCTAACTTCTTCTCGCGCCGCGATGAAAAAGCCGAAGAAAAGGCTCGTGCCCTGTCTGTCGATAAATCGAGTGTTCCTACTCATTAATTCATATTTCAAAGGAGTCTTACAATCATGAAAATTTTCCGTACTGTCAAAGAAATGCAGGCATTTGCTGGTGAACAGAAAAAGGCTGGTAAGGTTATCGGCCTGGTCCCGACTATGGGTGCGCTCCATGAAGGTCATCTGACCCTGATGCGGGCTGCCAAGGCCAAATGCGACGTCGTCATCGCTTCGGTTTTCGTCAATCCGACCCAGTTCGGCCCGAACGAAGACTATGATGCTTATCCTCGCCGCTTCGATGAAGACTGCCAGAAATTGGAAAGCGTCGGCGTCGATGCCGTTTTCCATCCGGAACCGTCGGAAATGTATCCTGAAGGCTACTGCACCTATGTCAATGTCGACGGCGACATTACGCATAAACTCTGCGGGGCTCAGCGGCTATCCATTTCCGCGGCGTCGCTACGGTCGTCACGAAATTGATGAACATTACCCGCGCCGATGAAGCTTTCTTCGGTCAGAAAGACGCCCAGCAGGTCGTCGTCGTCCGCCGTTTCGTCAGCGACCTCAATATCCCGGTCCACATCAATATGGTCCCCATCGTCCGCGAAGAAAGCGGTCTGGCCCGGAGCTCGCGCAATGCTTACCTTTCGCCGGAAGAAAAACAGGCGGCCCTGGTTCTGTCCCGCAGCCTGCGCAAAGCCAAAGCCGCTTATGAAGGCGGCGAAAAGGATGTAGAAACACTGAAATCCATCGTGACCAAGGAAATCCAGTCGGAACCGATGGCTTCTATCGACTACGTCGATCTCTTCTCCTTCCCGGCCTTGAAACCGATTCAGACCGTCGACCAGGAAAGCCTCTTGGCCATTGCCGTCCGCATCGGCAAGACCCGTCTTATCGACAACGTCATCTTGGGCTAAGGAAATCTTCACATTATCTTCACATTTCCTCCACATCTTTTTCGCACCCCTCTGGTATAGTAGAAGCATAAACAGAGGGGTACTACAAAGGAGGTTTTCGTGATGAAGAAAAAAATCTTAGCCGGATTGGCTGCACTCGTAGTGATTGCCGGTTTTTCCGCCTTTGCAGCGACACCAGCTGCTTCAGATGGTTCATCGTCAGGGACTTACGGCCCGGGCTATACGTGTTATGACAACGGTAACGGGTATTGCCGGGGACCGCGTGCCTGCTATGATGACCAGGATAACTGCTATACTGGAAATGGCTATTGCCAGGGACCGCGCCGCGGCTGCCGGGCTGATGGCCAGCGCGGTTGTCAGGGCCGTCAGGATTGCCCTGCCTATAGCGCTCAACAGTAAGCCGTTCTAATCAAAGGGGGAAAACAATATGGTAATGACTCACTACATGGAACTCTTATCGCTCCATGAACCTTGGTTTTTGATTCTCTTCATGCTCGTACCGATGGTACTGGCCGAAACGATTTTGGCTGCCGGTGCTTTTTCCTTGCTCTACAAGGACAGCCGCAGTGAAAAATGGGACAGCCTGAGCCACGTCTGCGGCCTCATCCTGGGTGTCTTCTTCATCGTAGCTACAGTATACATCGTCACATCCTACGTGCCGACTATCCAGTGGCGCGGCCCGATTGATTACATTTCTATCTGGGCTTATGTCTTGGGCGTCATCCCGGCCGTCCTCATCCTCTTACAGGAATTGGGCATCATCTTTAAGGGCCTCGATACAACGGCAAAAATCAAGAAACACATCGTCCTCATGATTCTCTTCGTCTTGTTCACCCATTTAGCCATGGTCTTCGGCATGGCCGACCCGCAGCTCGCAGGCTACGTCCCGCCGAAACAGAACAACATGCAGATGCAGATGAATGGCAATATGCCTATGGACCACAGCCAGATGTAAGATTCGTGGCTAGTGGTTCGTGGCTTCGTAGGGGCTGTCCCAGAGGGCGGGGCCGCCTCTCCTGTTAGGAGAGGTGGCCCGAAGGGCCGGAGAGGTTTAACCTCTCAGTCAGCTGTAGCTGACAGCTCCCATATAAGGGGAGCCATTATACGAGCCACGAACCACTAACAACGAACCACTAAAAAGGGCTTGTCGCACGTGCGGCAAGCCCTTTTTTCATGCTATAATTGATGTAAAAAGGGGTGAACACGATGGATTTAGCGCAGCCGATTTTAGAGGGCATCATCGCTCTGGCTAAACAATACGATATTCAAAAGGTCATTCTTTTTGGCTCCCGTGCCCGTGGCGATAATTGGGAACGCAGTGATATTGATCTGGCTGTCTGTGGTGGAAATGTCACGCGGTTTTCTCTCGATGTCGACGAGGTCATACCGACGCTGCTCATGTTTGATGTTGTCGATTTAGATGAACCGGTCCAGTCCGAACTACGAGCCGCTATCCAACGGGAAGGAGTCGTCATTTATGAAAAAGTATGAGAATTTTTGCAAAGCTTTGAATAACCTCAAAGAAATACAAAAAGAAGTACCGCCTTATTCGACGGTCGTCCAAACGGGAATGGTTTCCCTTTATGAAATCTGCTTTGAACAGGCTTGGAAAGCCATGAAAGAAGTATTGGAAAACAATGGCTATAGCCAGCATAAGATAGGGTCACCGCGGGCGATTATCAAAATGGCTTATCAGGCCAATCTGATTGACGATGAAGATTGCTGGCTGGAGGCGTTGCGGGACCGGAACAATGTAGCCCATTCTTATAATGAAGAAATTGCCAATAATATCATCAAGGACAGCAAGGAAAAGTACATCGTCATGTTTGAAGAGTTGCAGCGGGAAATAGAAAAAAATTGGTTGTGAAAATGATAGGGAGGTGGAATTTTTGCGAACGAATTCGATTTTGATCGTCGATGATGATGAAAAACTCTGTGCCCTGCTGCGGTCTTATTTCGAGCAGGAGCGGTTCATGGTCTATGTCGCCCATGATGGCATGACGGCGTTACATACACTGCGCATCCAGAAGCCGCAGATCATGCTCCTCGATTTGATGATGCCCGGGATGGATGGCTTCGAAGTCTGCCGCCGCATCCGCCAGTTCAGCGATATACCCATCATTTTCCTGTCGGCCAAGGACGATGAAACGGACCGCCTGGTCGGCCTCAACATGGGCGGTGACGATTATGTGACCAAGCCTTTCCACGTCAAGGAAGTCATTGCCCGCGTCTACAGCCTGCTGCGGCGGACCCGCGGTGAAGTACTGCAGCAGACGACGTCGTATACCATACGGGACCTGACTATCGACAAGGAAAAATTTACCGTCCTGCGGGGACAGCAGCCCATCACCCTGACGCCGACGGAATTCAATCTCCTGCTGGTCCTGGCTTCGGCACCGGACCGGGTATTCAGCCGCATGCAGCTCGTGGATAAAGTACAGGGCGGCTATGGCTTTGAAGGCTATGAACGGACTATCGACACGCATATCCGCAACCTGCGTAAGAAACTGGAGCCCGACCCGGCCCATCCGACGTATATCCTGACCGTATACGGTATCGGTTATAAATTCGACGGAGGGAATCATGAAGAAAGCTGACAGCATCGTCATCCGCCTGACCGGGATGGTCTTTATCCTGATTTTCCTGGCCATCGCCATCCTGCTCATCCTGGTCAATAATCAGATGGACAGCCATTTTTCCCAGTATTTGAATAACATGTCGCAAATGATGGGAAACAGCCATCAGGGCATGGGGATGATGCACGGCATGATGCATGGGCCGGCGGAAATTACGTATATATCGGCTGTCCACCGGTCGCTGCTGTGGGTCGGCCTGGTCATGCTGGCCGTCAGCGTCACCATCAGCTACTTCATTGTCCGGGAAATCATGCGGCCTTTGTCGGCCCTGACTGACGCCGTCCAGAAGGTCAAGTCCGGCACGTATGGCCAGACCGTACCCGTCGAGCGTCATGACGAAGTCGGGACCCTGACGGAGACTTTCAACGATATGTCCCAGGAATTGGCGAAAAACGATAAGATGCGGCGCCGCCTGTTTGCCAACATCGCCCATGAACTGCGGACGCCCCTGGCCATCTTGCAGGGCAATCTGGAAGGCATGATCGACGATGTCATCCCGACGGATAAGAAGGTCCTCCTGTCCATGGAAGATGAGACGTTGCGCATGGGCCGGCTCATTCAGGACCTGCGCGATTTATCACTGGCTGAAATCAACGAGCTCACCCTCCATAAAGAACCTTATGATATCAACGTCCTCCTGGAACGGGCCGTGAGCATGCTCCAGCCTTTATGCGACGAAAAATCCCTGACCGTCCATTTGGACTTGGCCAGGGATTTACCGAAAGTATCCATCGATATAGACCGTATCAATCAGGTCATTTATAATCTGCTGAACAACGCCATCCGCTATATCGAAGCGGGATGTATGATTACCGTTTCGACGCAGGTCGTCACCGTACAGGGCCAGCCCTATGTGCAGGTCCAGATCGCCGATACGGGCAGCGGCATTGCCCCAGAGGATTTACAGCATATCTTCCAGTATTTCTACCGCAGCGAAAAATCGCGGAGCCGCAAGAGCGGCGGCAGTGGTATCGGCCTGGCTCTGGCCCGGCAGTTCGTCCGCAGTCATGGCGGCAGGATATGGGCGGACAGCGAAGTCGGCAGGGGGACGACGTTTACTTTTATTTTACCAATTCATAACCAGCGTCGGCAATGACTTTGGCAAAGGCTTCCGTCGGGATGTCTTTGCTGGCCGTGACGTCGGCTTTTTTACCTTCCAAGTCGACAGTGACAGCCGTGACGCCGTCCATGGCAGCCAATGCATCGTGTACGTGTTTCTGGCAGTGCTGGCACATCATGCCTTCGATTTTCAATGTTTTTTCCATCGTTTCATCCTCTTCTTTCTTTGGTGTACTGAGATTTTGTAATGTATATCCAGCAGTAGTGATGACTTTTTTGAAGTCTTCTGCGGAGATAGCTTTGTCAGCCGAGACATCGGCTTTTTGACCATCGAGGTCGACGACGGCATCGGTGACGCCGTCCATGGCTTTCAGGACTTTCGTGACCGTAGCCACGCAGTGCTGGCACATCATGCCTTCGATGGACAGGGTATAGTGATACGGAGCCGGAGCGGCTGCCACTTCGGGAACCGGCGTTTGCGGCGCTGCCTGTGCAGCTTTCGGGCTACTGGTTTCCGGCGCCGATTGTTCACGTGAACATCGGCACTGTGCGTCGTCTTGAAGAAGCGCAGGCGCAGGGCGTTCATGCAGACCGTGAAGCTCGACAGACTCATGGCAGCGGCGCCGATCATGGGATTGAGGCGGATGCCAAAGGCCGGATAGAGGACACCCGCAGCCAGGGGGATGCAGATGACGTTGTAGAAGAAGGCCCAGAACAGGTTTTCTTTGATATTCTTGATGACAGCCTTGCTCAGGCGGATGGCGCTGACGGCGTCGAGGAGGTCGCTGCGCATGAGGACGGCATCGGCGCTTTCGATGGCGACGTCGGTCCCGGCACCGATGGCCATGCCCAGATCGGCTTTGGCCAGGGCCGGCGCATCATTGATGCCGTCACCAATCATGGCGACTTTATGGCCTTCGGCCTGGAGGGCGGCGATGTGTTTTTCTTTATCCTGCGGCAGGACGCCGGCAATGACCTGGGGAATATGCAGGCGCTGGCGGATGGCTTCGGCTGTGCGCTGGTTGTCGCCTGTGAGCATGACGACGTTGATGCCCATTTTGGCAAAGTCGGCAATGGCTTCGGCGCTGGTCGCTTTTTCGACGTCGGCTACGGCGATGATGCCGATGATTTCCTTGTCGTCAGCAAAGAGGAGCGGCGTCTTGCCGTCGTCGGCCAGGGCATTGAGGCTGGCCGTGATGGCTTTGGTGTCGATATGGGCTTCGTCCATGAGGCGCGTGTTGCCGGCATAATAGGTCTTGCCGTCGATGACGGCCTGGACGCCGCGGCCGAAGAGGGCCTTGAAATCGCTGGCTGTCCTGCCGGTCAGCTGATGGTCGCCGGCATAGGTCGTAATAGCTTCGGCCAGGGGATGTTCGCTGCCTTTTTCCAGGGCAGCAGCGATGGCGACGAGGTCTTCTTTCGTGCCTTTCAGGGGAAGAATATCCGTGACTTTCGGACGGCCTTCGGTAATGGTACCGGTCTTGTCCATGATGACCGTGTCGATGGCATGGGCCGTTTCCAGGGCTTCGCCGGATTTGATGAGGATACCGTTTTCAGCCCCTTTGCCAGTGCCGACCATGATGGCGACTGGCGTAGCCAGGCCCAGGGCGCACGGGCAGGAGATGACCAGGACGGAGATGGCCGTCGAGAAGGCGAATTCGGCGTCGACGCCCATGACGAAGTACCAGATGAGCCTGTAATGATGGCGATGGTGATGACGGCCGGGACGAAGTAACCCGAAATGGTATCGGCCATCTTGGCGATAGGTGCCTTGCTGGCGCTGGCTTCATCGACGAGCTTGATGATCTGGCTGATCGTCGTGTCGTCGCCGACGCGGCGGGCTGTGATGTGGATGAAACCCGTCTTGTTTATCGTAGCCGACGTGACTTTATCGCCGACTTGTTTTTCTACAGGGATGCTTTCGCCGGTAATGGCGGCTTCATCGACGCTGGTCGTCCCTTCAGAAATGATACCGTCTGCCGGGATGCTTTCGCCAGGACGGATGACGATTTCATCACCGACGACGAGGTCTTCGACGGGAATGACCGTTTCGACGCCGTTGCGCAGGACCGTGGCCTGTTTCGGCGCCAGGTCCATCAATTTTTCGATGGCCGTGCTGGTCTTGCCTTTGGCGCGGGCTTCGAGATATTTACCGATGTCGATGAGGGTGACGATCATACCGGCTGATTCAAAGTACAGATTGGTGCTGTACTGGGCGACGAGGGCCCAGTCGCCATGACCCATACCCCAGCTCATGCGGAAAATGGCGAAGACGCCGTACAGGGCAGCTGCCATGGAACCCATGCCGACCAGGCTGTCCATGTTCGGGGCGCCCTGGAAGAGGTTGCGGGAGCCGTTGATATAATACTTGCGGTTCAAGTACATGATCGGCAGGATCAGTAAGAACTGGGTAAAGGCAAAAGTAATGGCATTTTCATCGCCGTGGAAGACGTACTGGAAACCTTCCGGTACGGGGATGCCGAACCATTCGTAGAACATGTGGTGCATGGCGATGTACATGACCGGGATGAGGAAGACGATGGACCAGATGAGGCGGTGCTTCATGGATTTCATTTCTTCCTTGGCTATGTCAGAGGCACTCTTTTGCGGAGCGCCGGCCTGTTTCTGACTGCCGCCTTCGGCCGGGCTGGCTCCGTAGCCGGCGTCGACGACGGCCTGGATGATGTCTTGCTCGCTGACGACATTTTCATCGTACGAGGCCTGCATACTGTTGGTCAGCAGGTTGACGCTGGCCTTGTCGATGCCGTCCAGCTTGTTGACGGCTTTTTCCACACGGGACGAGCAGGCGGAACAGCTCATGCCCGTGATGTTGAATTTTTCGTGCTTCAACGGACTCACTCCTTTATTTCATGAGTTTCTGAAGGGCGCAGACGAGTTCATCGACGACTTCGTCTTTGCCTTCACGGATGTCGTGGACGACGCAGGACTTGATATGCTGGCCCAGGAGTTCCTTATTGAAAGAATTCAATGCCGACTGGATGGCACTGACCTGAGTCAGGATATCAATGCAGTAGCGGTCGTCTTCGACCATCTTTCGCACACCCCGTACCTGGCCCTCGATGCGGTTCAGGCGGGAAATGAGCGATTTATACTCTTTGCCCTCTTTATTGCGATACTTATGTTTCTCCGTATCGCAGCAGGGACAGACTTTCTTTTCGTCCATAATTGAGCTCTCCTTTCATTTAAATACCCCTATGGGGTATATTGATATAATATACCGATATGGGGTATATGTCAAGGGTGTTTTAGCGGTTAGCAGTTAGTGGCTAGTGGATGGTTTTTAATTTGTATGGGCGACCGCGTGGGGCGCCCGCTCCGGAATATGCATGATTTCCTAATCCGTTTGCCAGGAGAATCATCCCAATTCCTAACGGGTCGCCCACGGACCCCTACGAACGCTAACCGCGGATTGTTAAAAAAAGGACTACGTATGATGATATAAGCCCTCATACGATAGTCCTTTTTCTGTAGGGGCGTCCGCCCCGGGCATTATGCGATTTCACTGTAGGGGCGCCCGCTCCGGAATATGTCTGATATCCCAATCAGTTTGCCAGGAGAATCATCCCAGTTCCTAACGGGTCGCCCACGTGCGACCCCTACGGTGCGGCCACGAGCCACGAAACACGAACCACTAACCACTAGCCACTAACCACTAAAAAAAGCTGCCGCAAAGCGGCAGCTTTTTTACTCCTATTTCAACAATGCTTTTACGGCTTCTGTTTCATCCGTAGCGTTTTCAGTACCGGAGATGATGGCACCCTGGACTACGATGCAGTCGAGGCCTTTGTCCTTGCGGACCTGTTCGACTTTGGAAACGACGTCTTTTTCAATGGGGACGATCAGTTTGTTTTCCAATTTGCTCAAGTTCTGAGCCAATTCACGGCCGAGGTTCTGACGTTCCTGGTCGGTCTTCATTTTCGGAGCTTTTTTAGCGAACTGTTCGTTAGCGTCTTTAACGGCAGCCTGCATCTGGGCGCTGACTTTCGGGAAGTCCTTATGGGACTGTACCAATGTATCGAAGTTGACGACACCGACGCCGGAAGCAAAGGCCGACGAAGCAGCGACGAGGCTCATCATTCCCATAACGGCAAGGGATGCTAATTGTTTTTTCAGTTTCATAATGTATTCCTCCTGTGCCGCAGAGCGGCTGAATTACTCTTTCTTACTATGGTTCTATTCGTATATTATAACAAACTTACCGATAAAGTACAACCTGCACAGAATCAGGCTTTTTCGTCGTCGCCTTCTGCTTTGTCTTCTTCATCGTCGTGAATATAAATGTATTTGTCTTTTTTCATCTTGTCGATGATTTCCGGCGCCATGGCGATGAGTTTTTCAAAGGCCGAAGCCTGGTAGCCATCTTTCTTGATGGAGAACATTTCTACCCGGTCCCCTTTGATGACCAGGATGGCTGCCGGTTCCATCTTGGCACCGCCGCCACTGCCGGCACTGCTGCGGCCGTTTTCGGTCTTGCCGTTGACGCCGCCGGACCCGAAGCCAAAGGTGACGTCGACGAACGGTATCAGGATGGCGTCACCGATGTGGACGGCCTGGCCGACGACGGTTTCGACTTTGATCATTTCTTTGAAACTTTCAAAAATTTGTTCCAAGTTGTTCTTGATGTACGAGTTATCCATGTTGTTCCTCCTTGTTCACAGCGTGCCACTCAGCCCATAAACGGCGTACAGGCCGGGAGGCGGCAAAGGCGGCTGTAAACAGAAGCAGCACTGCCGGATATAGACGGCCCGAAGCACGGACGGTACAGTCATACTGTTCCTCTACGAAATTGAATTGTAAGTCTGTGACGCTCCCCGGACAGATGGCATAGAGGGCGCCGGCCAGCATCCCCGTTTCATGCGGTTCAGGGAGGCCGATGATGCCGGTCAGGGTGAAGCGGCGGATTTGGCCATGATTGAGCAGGCGCGACAGCCAGGTGAAGAAAGCCGCTAGAAAGTCGGCATTGAAGAGGCTGGCCAAGAACTGACGTATGGGCGGTTTCTTTTTTTTCGCCTCTTTCGCGTCACTCCGTGCCGGAGCATCCGGCCCTTCCTGGCGGAGCAGGTCTTCATACGTGAGACGCTGACTTTCTTTTTCCAGTTCGTCCCAGGCTTTTTCTTCCTCTTCCGGCGCAGGGGGCGGCGGTTCGACAGACTCTTTCACGGCAGGGCTGCGCTTCCAGCACATATGCAGTTCATGATGCGGTTCCTCTCCCAGCGTATAGGACCAGGATGCATCAGCCAATTTCCGGCCCCATCGGCCCTGGCCTCGATGTGGAAGGGCGTCCCCATATGGATGGTAAGGGCGTAGGAGACGGGCAGGCAGAGGATGAGCAGTATGCAGCTGAATAAGATGGCAAGGATGACGATGATTGCCATAGGGCAGCCCCCTTTTGTGAAAATAATCCGTTACTTTTATTTATTCTATGAACTCGGGGCGATTTCCTCTTTTTTAGGCGTCTTGTTTCGCTTTTTCTTGTTTATTGAAAATGCAGTCAACATTTTCGGCACCGAAGCAGCGGGAACAGGAAATGCAGAGGGCCGGTTCGGTATCGCCCGATTTCCAGCGGTTCGGCAGGTCCGGCTGGCGCAGGTAGGGACGGCTCATGGACACGAAAGCCAGGTCTGTCGATTCCAGTGTATCTTCGATATCTTTGACGTTGCGGAAACCGCCGACGACGCCGACATCGATTTTGTCTTTCAGCATGGCTGCGGCTGCGGCAGCGTAGGCTTTGAAATACATCGGTTCCTTTGTGCGGCGGATAGCCCGGATCGGGCCCTTGCGCGGCAGGGACGATGTGTTGCCGCCGCTGACTTCGATGGCGTTTACACCCATGTCGGCCAGCCAGGTCATGACCTGCTTGCTTTCTTCAAAGGTCATGCTGCCGTCTTTCATGAAATCGGCACAGTTCAATTTGACCCAGACCGGATAATCGGCGCCGACGGCCTGGCGCATGGCGGCGACACATTCCAGGAGGAAGCGGGCCCGGTTTTCCAGGCTGCCGCCGTAGGCATCGGTGCGGGTGTTGAAATGGGGCGACAAGAACTTGCTGGCCAGGTAGCCGTGGGCGCCGTGGAACTGGACGCCGTCGAAACCGGCGGCCTTGGCTCTGACAGCGGCTTTGGCGACGGCTTCTGTCAGTTCGTGGATCTGGTCGACTGTCAGGGCCTGCGATTCCTGGGTCCACTTGCCGACTTTTTCCGTAACGCCGCTGGGGCTGATGATAATGCGCGTTTCCCCTTCCGGGATTTCCGGCAGGAGGATGGCCGACCCCATGACGACGAGCTGGGCGATGATTTTTCCGCCGTGCTGGTGGACGCGGTGGACGACCTGGGACAGCGGGGCAATACATTCATCATCGTCGATGCGGATCTGGCAGTGCTGACGCGGTTCCATTTTGGTAGTAGCCATCATGCCGGTAATAATGATACCGGCACCGCCGTCGGCCAGATTTTCATACATTTGGGCCAGCTTTTCTGTCGGAAGGCCGTAGTTCCCCATTCCTTCAAAGGTAGCAGAACGGACAAGGCGGCACTTCGCTTCAATACCGCCGATGTGACATGTATCAAATAACATGGTAGAAATCTCTCCTTGGTAATAAAAAATGAATTTCAGTTTATCCCGATTATTATACAATATTTGAGGAAATAAGCCAATGCATTGTTTTCACTAACCACTAGCCACTAGCCACTTAAAAAGAGCCATGTTTTTAGTTGGCTTCACTAAGCGACTATGATATAATATAAGTGTTTGTTAATTTTACAATTCACGAAGGGATGTTGAATACATGGCTACAGCAATGGTAATCGGAACCCAATGGGGCGACGAAGGTAAAGGTAAGATTGTAGATTATTTGGCCCAGAAGGCCGATGTCGTCATCCGCTCCCAGGGTGGGAATAACGCCGGCCATACGGTCGTCGTCGACGATAAGTCCTTTGCACTGCGTCTCTTGCCGTCGGGGATCCTCTTTTCCGACAAAACTTGCATCATCGGCAGCGGCGTCGTTGTCAATCCGAAAGTCCTCCTTGAAGAAATCGAAGGCATGACCTCCAAAGGTGTGCAGATCAGCAAATTGGAAATTTCCACGCGTGCGCATGTCATCATGCCGTATCATATCCGCATTGATGAAGAAGATGAAAAACTCAAGGGTGACGCTAAAATCGGCACGACGAAAAACGGTATCGGACCGTGCTATGCCGACAAAGTCAACCGCGTAGGCATCCGCATCGGCGACCTCATGGACCGCGATGTATTTGCCAAGAAACTGCGCATCAATATTGACCTTAAAAACCGTCTCTTTGAAAAAATATTATGGCTGCGAAGGCTTCGATTACGATGAAGTCCTCAAAGAATACCTCGGCTATGCCGATCAGATCCGCCAGTACGTCAAGGATACGAACTACTCGGCGAACCTCTATGTCAGTGAAGGCAAGAAAGTCCTCTTTGAAGGGGCACAGGCTGCTATGCTCGACCTCGACCATGGTACATATCCCTTCGTTACCAGCTCCAATCCGACGGCTGGCGGTGCCTGCACTGGTTCCGGCGTCGGTCCTCGCCGCATGGAAAATATCGTCGGCGTCGTCAAAGCCTATACGACCCGCGTCGGCGCTGGCCCGTTCCCGGCAGAACAGCTCAACGAAGTCGGCGAATATCTGCGCAACACAGGCCATGAATTCGGCACGGTCACCGGTCGTCCCCGCCGCTGCGGCTGGCTCGACACGGCTGTCGTCAAATATGCAGCCATGCTGAACAGCCTCGATTACCTGGCTATTACCCGCCTGGACATCCTCGATGACTTGGATACCATTAAAATCTGCACGGGCTACAAATATAAAGGCCAGCTCTTGAAAGAATATCCGGCCAGCCTCGACGTCCTGGAAAATGTCGAACCGATTTACGAAGAAATGCCGGGCTGGAAAGCAGACATCTCGAAATGCAAATCCTACGATGAACTGCCTGAAGCTGCCCGCCACTATGTCGAACGCATCAGCGAACTCACAGGCGTTCCCCTGGGCATCGTCTCTGTCGGCCCGAACCGCAGTCAGACGATCATCCTTAAAAAGATTTTCTAAAAACAACTGAATTACACCATAATTGTGAAAAGGCGCTGTCTTATGAAGACAGCGCCTTTTTGAGTATTAAGTTTGCAGTTTGTAGTTTTTAGCGAAGGCTTTTAAATTTAAAGCCCTCTTCTACAAACTACAAACTCCATACTACAAACTATGAAGCAAAGGGAATCTTGCATGATGGCAGAAACCTTTGTGCTACAGTCCCTTTCAAGTTATTAGTTGTTCGTCAAAAACAAACGCCCCAATCGAGGCATTCCGCCGTGACCAGTCGGTAATACATTATATGGTCCATGTGGCATGATTTTACGACCGGCGTTTTTTTCGGGCTCAGATGCGGCGTTCCGCCGCGACAGACTCAAGCTGACAACGACGCTTCGGGAAACCCTCAGCGCGTAGCGGGCCGCCCTTTGGGACGGCCCCTACGAGCTACGAGCCAGCGGTCCGCTGGCTAACGGCTAACCCCTAGCCCCTACGCCCCTACTCCCCGCAATGGCCGGCCATGGCGCAGGCGCTGCACGAGCCGGAGCAGCCACCGCCGATGAAGTTCAGGCCGATGACGCCGGTTACGGTTTTGCGTGGCATGAGCATGCCGCTGGGCAGGAGGGAGACGCCGATTTGTTCGGCATGGACGGCCTGGGCGATATTGGCCATCTGGCCGGACGGCCAGTCACCAGTGCCAGGATTCATGATCCAGGCGGCTTTGTAGCCTTTGTCGGCGCCGGCTTCGTCGAGCATGTCGATGAGCTGTTTCGTATAGCCCGCTGTGGCGACGGCCAGGGCCGAGTCGAGGGCCAGACCGCGGGTGATTTCTTTATTCATGAACAAGGCATCGACCTCTTTTTCCAGGGCTTCGCCGAGGGTGACGGCATACATCAGGACGATGGCCGAATCTTCGATGCGCTGGCGGACAGTCGGGCTGTTGATGGTGAAGGGGCTGTCGCAAAGGACCATATGGGATGTGCTGTCATAGAAGCACTGCTGGCATGTGGCCTGTGGTTTGGCCAAATCCATGACGCGCTGGCAGGCTTCGTGGACGAAATCATCGGAAAGTTCAGCAGCTCCGCGCTGCAAGGCATATTCTTTGACGCTGGCAGCGTCGATTTCCCGCAAGGGGTCAGTAAATGTTGGCATTTTTTACATCCTTTCTGAATCTATATATATGCTTCTTATTATACCATAGAAATTGTTAGAAAAATCAACGAAATCAGGGCAATAAATATTTGATTAAATGCTGGATAGACGATATACTATAATATAGACTTTAAAAATAATTTTGGAAGAAATGAGGTGGACATGGTGGCAGTCGACGAGTCTCCTGCTGAAAGGGGCGCACCGGCCGAAATCGCCGTAGAATGTATCGTCCCCAATCCCCGGCAGCCGCGGCAGACCTTTGATGAACAGGGGCTGGCCGCTTTAGCGGATTCCATCCGTCGGCATGGGCTTGTCCAGCCTGTCGTTGTCCAGAAGGCCGGTCCCGGCCGATATGAGCTCATTGCCGGTGAGCGGCGGCTGCGGGCGGCCAAACGCTGCGGCCTGAAGACGGTGCCGGCCATCATCCGCAGCTATACGCCCGATGAAGCGGCCGAAATCGCCCTCATCGAGAACCTGCAGCGCCAGGACCTGGATGCCATTGAAGAAGGCATGGCCTATGAACGGCTGATGAAAGACTTTGGCCTGACCCAGGAACAAGCGGCGCAGAAAGTCGGGAAAAGCCGGTCTCATGTGGCCAACATGGTCCGTCTGCTGCAGCTTCCAGCCGACATCAAGGAATGGATCGCTGCAGGCCGCCTATCCATGGGACAGGCCCGGCCTCTGTTGCAGCTGCCGTCTGCGAAACTGCAGCGGGAAGCGGCTCTGTACATTATGAAGCATGAGCTGTCGGCCCGCAAGGCAGAAGCCCTGGTCCGCCATCTGATGACCCAGGCCAAGCCTCGCCCGGAACCGGACGCCCATGTGGCCTGGCTGCAGGATAAGCTGAAGATGGCCTTGGGGACCGATGTGGCCATCCAGCTGGGGAAGGGCCGGAAAAAGGGGAAAATCGAGATTTCCTTTTCGTCAGAAGCAGAATTTGAACGGCTGCTGTCGATACTGACTGAAGAAAAAGAAGACACGCCGCGGTCGCCTCTTTCTTCGTTTCATATATAATATTTTTGCATATTCATGTTCATGGGAGGAAAGAAATGCTGAATGTCGATATGCAGGCTGCCACGATGGCGCTTGCCGGTATTGGCGGGTTGATTTTATTGCTCTTGCTCGTCTATATCGTCATTTTACACAAGAAAATCAGAAAATTAGAAACAAATTACACCTTTTTTATGCAAGACGAAACGGGAGCCAGCGTCGAAGCGAAGCTGCGTGACGATGTCGATAAGCTGCACAACCTGCAGGGGACACTCGACATGATCCACCAGACGCAGAAAGATATCATGGCTGTCCAGAATCACTGTTTCCGTAAAATCGGGTTCGTTAAATATAATGCCTTTGACAATATCGGCAACAATCTGAGTTTTGCCTTTACCGTCCTCGACGGGAAAAATGACGGCTTCTGTCTTTCCAGTGTCTATGGGCGCAATGAATCGCGTATTTTTGCCAAACCGATCGTAGAGGGCAAGTGTCTCTATGGCATGAGTGAAGAAGAAAGGGAAAGCCTGGACAACGCATTGAATTACAGCGGTGACATGCAGGCTGTTCAAAAGGATCTGGAAGGATAACAAAGAGGGGAAAAGCGTGAAGATCCACATCAAGATATATCCATGGATGCGCAACCTGCAATCATGGTGCCAACGCATGAAGGCCTGGGAAACCCCGGCATGGTGGCCGTCGTTCCTGAAAACGGACCGGACGGAGCCATTAGTCGTGACACCGGCGCAATATAAGAAGCTCGTCCGCGGCTGTGCTGTCGCAGTGGTCGTCATTGTAATCGCTGCAGGCATCGGCATTTACGAGTTCGTTTCGCTTCAGCAGGCCAAGGCCCAGGAAGCACTGCATGAACAGCAGCTGGAATTGATGCGTGAAAAGACGACATCGCTCCAGGAAAAGATGGATAAAATGGATTCCCTGGATCAGGAGCTGCGGCAAATGGTCAAGGGGTCGGGGGCTGGTGACAGCCCAAAAGGTGACGGTGGCGTAGCAGGGGGACAAAAGAAATCTCCGGACCTTTCTCATGCCAGCTACAATGACCTGTTATTGGCCACCTCCCGCTTGGAAACCCGCAGTAACGCCCGCATCATCAGCTTCATCACCTTGAAGACGGTCTTGAGCGATACGGCAGGCGAACAGGTTCGGCAAATGCAGCAGATTACGCATAAATATCAGGGTGGTGCCCTGGGCGGCGGAAATAACGGCGATGCCAGCAGCACGTCGACGATGCCTTCCATCTGGCCCGTCAGCGGGACAGTCACGTCTAACTTCGGTTATCGCGGCAATCCTATTGGCGGCGGTTCCGGCTTCCATGAAGGCATCGACATCGGCGTCGACTACGGGACGCCTGTCCGGGCGACGGCAGCCGGTAAAGTCACCATGGCCGGCTGGGTCGACGGCTATGGCAACCTCGTCGAAATCGACCATGGCAATGGCTTCGTTACCCGCTATGGCCATAACTCCATGCTTTTAGTCACAGTAGGACAGGAAGTCCGGGCTGGCTCGATCATCTCCCTGGCCGGCAGTACCGGCCGCAGCACAGGGCCGCACGTCCATTACGAAGTCCGCGTCAATGGATCCCCGACCAACCCGCTGCTGTTCCTGCCGTAAGCAGGTATGAGGTAGGTATCCATTATGGGGTACTCGTTGATACTCTATCGTTTATCGTTCGTAGTTCATCGTTCATCGTGATGGTTGTTATTTTTTACAGCTATTGCGACCTACGATGGACGACCTGCGACGAACTAAAAAGGGACTGTCGCACAAAGGCTTTTTGCCATCATGCGCGGTCCCTTTTGCTTTAAATTTAAAACCATCCGCTAACCCCTAGCCACTAACTACTAACCACTTAAATGGGGCTGGCGCATCTGTGACAGCCCCTTTACTATCCCCCAGGAAGGAGGCGCCTTTATGAAGAGAAACATGCAGATACTCGGCTTTTGTATGCTTTTTGTCATCCTTCTCTTGAGTGGCTGTTCTTTGATGCCAGCCAATACAGGGGTCCTCATCGGGACGAACCTGGCCTTGAGCGGCAAGGGTATGTCCTATTCGACATCGACGGAACGGGGCATCGAACTGGCCAAGGATATGGTCAATGACCGGGCGGCCTCTTAGGTAAGCCCGTCCAGCTCGTATCGGTCGATAATCATGGTAAACCGGAAGATGCCGTAGCCGCTATCCAGCAGCTCACGGTGCGCCATGTGTCGGCCATCATCGGCCCGGACTTGGCCGATTGTACGCGGGCTGTCATCCCCAACGTGGAAGCCGTGAAGATTCCCCTCATCAGTCCGGCCTGCACACAGCCGGATATCACCGTCGATGCCCAGTCCCATGAGGTGTACCGCTATATTTTCCGCGCCGCTTATATCGATGCTTCCCAGGGGCGGGCCATGGCCGACTATGCGCTGAAACAGCTCCATGTCAAGCGGGCGGCAGTCTTTTATTATCCGGACAAGATGTATGCCCAGGGCCTGGCCGAATATTTCCGCAGTGCCTTTGCTGCCAGCGGCGGTGACGTGCCCGTCTATATTCCCGTAGAAAATGTACTGGACCTGACTAAATACCTGCCCTTGTTGCAGCGGGAACAGGTCGACGTCATCTATCTGCCCGGTTATGATGACTGGACGATACCGGCTATCGACCTGCTGCGCAGTCACGGCGTTTTCCTGCCCCTCTTAGGGCCGGACGGCTGGAATGGCCCCAAGATGGAACGAGATGTCGACAAGGATTATTTGACCCAGGTCTATTATACGGACCATTATGCCGGCCACGACGCGACGGATGCGGCCAAGCGCTTTTCTCAGGCTTATTATGAAAAGTATGGGGAATGGCCGGATAGTTATGCCGCCCTGGGGTACGACGCCTCATGATGACGGCCGATGCCATTGAACGCTGTCAGTCAGCCGAAGCGGCCGATGTGGCCCGGGAACTGGTGAAGACCATTGATTACGATGGCGCGACGGGGACCATTTCCCTCGATGCCAATCACGATGCCATTAAAGACGTCTTCATCATGACCTTCCAAGATGGCCGGCCGGAACTGGCGGCGACGATTCCCGCCGACCATCAGACACAGTAAGGCAGATACTTCGCCATGGCCTGGCGCCGGGCTTTCCAGTCGGGCATGCGGATGGTCATGGCGTCATAGAAATGGCGGGAATGATTGGGCTGGAGAAAATGGCAGAGCTCATGGAGCATGACGTGGTCGATGATGGCTCGGGCATGATGGCCAGGTAGGTGTTCATGGTGACGATGCCTTTGAGGGGCATGCAGGACCCCCAGCGCGACCGCATGACCCGCTGTTTCAGAACCGGGTCGGGCAGGGCGAGGCCGGCGAATAAGGGCTGCATACGGGACAAACTGGCAGGAAAGAGTTTCTTCCCCAGGGCTTGCAGCAGCTTATGGTAGAGCTTCTGCCGCATGACCGGCGTGTCATCGGCCAGTTCCATGAAGACCGTCTGGCCGCTGCGGCGGATGCTGTTGTGCAGGCCCAGGCGGACGTCGAGCCTGTAGGGCTGGCCTGCCAGGTAGAGCGTGTCGCCGTCGCTGAGGGTCAGTATGGGGAATTTTTGTTTCCGTTCTTCCATTTCGCAGATGGCGCGGATGATGAAGTCCGTCTTCTTTTCCAGGAAATCCTCGATATAAGCCAGGGGACACGGGCCGGTGCCGACAGGTACAGCCTGCCGTCGCTGCGGACGTGGAGATTGATGTTTTTCACTTTCTTGCGGACCAGGATGACCGGGAAGGTCCGGCCCTGGGCCGTGAACTGGTGTTGTTCGCTCGTCATGGGAATACCTCGCAGAAATAAAATTTGTAGCTATTGTAAATAGAATTCGTTCGTTTGTCAAAAAGGAAGGTAGATTATGCTCGATTTTACGGCCATCGACTTTGAAACGGCCAATAAATACGCCAACAGTGCCTGCTCCCTGGCTGCGGTCACTATGAATGACGGCCGCTGTGTCAAAGAAGGTTATACCCTCATCCGACCGCCTTTCATGGTCTTTGATCCGGGCAATATCCAGATCCATGGTATCACGCCGGACCAGGTCGCCCATAAACCGAAGTTCGATGCCCTGTGGGACCGCATCCGCCCTCATCTGGAAGGACGCATCCTGGTCGCCCACTATGCCGTCTTCGATACGCGGGTCCTGCGCAGCCTGCTGAAGACGTACCACCTGGAAAAGCCCCAGGCGTCCTATGCCTGCACTGTCGAGATTTCCCGCCGCGTCTGGCCGGACTTGCCCAATCATAAACTGGACACCGTCGCCGGTCACCTGGGCTATTCCTTCCATCACCATCAGGCCTTGGACGACGCCCGCGCCTGTGCCTACATCGTCCTCAAAGCCGCAGAAATCGTCGGCGCTTCGTCCATGGAAGAACTCCTCAAGGCGACGCACCTCAAGTTGAAGACGCTGTGATAGAGTTTGTATTATGGATTTTGTAGGGGCCGTCCCAAAGGGCGGCCCGTCTGTCATGGTGGTGTACACGTAATGCATGACGGGTGATGCGTGAAAACATCCTTCATCTGCCCGAAAAGCTATGTCTACAATTCACAGCGGGACGCCTAGCCACAGCTGCCGGAACGGACAACTTTTGAGATAAAAGCGTCCGGCATGATGGCAGAAATCCTCACATAGTATTGACTAGTCAATATAACGGTGTTATGATAGATTCCGTCAATGAATTTGACTAGTCAATTATAAAAGGAGCGATTGTAGTGATAAAAGAAAGATTATGGACTCGTGATTTCATGGCTCTGGTCCTGGCCAACGGCTTTTTGTTTGCCGGCTTTCATTTCCTCTTGCCGACGATTACCCTCTATGCGGCCAGCTTAGGGGCTACGGGCGGGGAAATCGGCCTCATCGGCGGTATCTTTGGTTATTCGGCCATCTGTATCCGTCTGTTCACTGATACGGGTGTCCACTATTTAGGGAAAAAGAAGTGCCTTTACCTGGGCCTGGCCCTTTCCATTTTGGCTACCGTGTCGTATTATATGTTTGATAGTATCCACGCCATCGTAGCTGCCCGCATCCTCCACGGCTTCGGCTTTGGCTTGAGTACGACCTTTGCGGCAGCTATCGTCGCCGATGTCATCCCGGCCAGCCGCCGCGGCGAAGGGATTGGTTATTTCGGCCTGGGCAGTACGGTCATGATGGCCCTGGCTCCGGCTGTTGGTTTATTTTTACTCAATGACATCAGCCCAGCAGCCCTGTTCTTTGCCTCGGCCGCCGTTTCCTTCCTGGCTGTCCTTGCCAGTGTCTTCTGTCATGCCGGCAAGAAAGTCCGCCGTGTAGAAGTGAAGGAAAAGGCTTCTCTGCGCGACCGCATCTGTGAAACCGGTACGGGCCTTCCCGCTGTTTTGACGATTTTCTTCGGTGCCGCCTATGGCAGTGTCAATACGTATATCGCCATGATGGCTGCTGAAGCGCATATCGAAAATGCCGGCCTGTTCTTCATCATCGGGACGCTGTTCGTCTTCATTTCCCGTCCTTTTGGCGGCCGTCTCCTCGATGCCAAGGGCGCTTTTGCCGTCGTCATGCCCGGATCGGTCTTGTACTTGATCGGCTTATTGCTCATCATGCAGCTCATTCGCTCACGGTCTTATTGGCAGCGTCCGTCTTTTATGGCTTAGGTGCAGGCCTGTTGCTTCCGGCCCTGCTGACGTGGATTTTGAATATGGTCCGCCCGGAACGGCGCAGTTCTGCCAGCGCGACCTTCTATAATATGCTTGATATCGGCACCAGCACGGGTCTCCTCGTCTTAGGCGTCATCGCCGGCATGGTAGGTTACCGTCACATGTACTGGAGCGTTACAGCTCTCATGATTTGCTTTGCTGTCCTGTTCATGTTCTGCCATTATCGTTATGGCAGCGATGTCATGGCTAGTCAGAAAGCAAGGAAAGGAGTTGCCGCCGATATCCATGAAGATTGAGAGGTATTACAATTATGGATATACAAGACCGGCAAGATGATGAACTGGTGCGGCAGTTATTTTGCACGACCCGTATCTTTTCCCGGACTTTAAATGGCTGTGTTGCGCCTTTGGGACTTCACAGTTCGGAATGGATGGTCCTGAACTTCATCCATTTGAATAGTGGCATTGCCCAGGCTGAGCTGATCCGCTATTTTAAGGTGGAAGCGGCTGCGATTACGCGCACTTTGAGCCGGCTGGAGAAGAAAGGCCTCATTAGCCGCCATCCAATGGAAAAGGGGCGGGGAAAGTATATCGAATTGACAGCCTCCGGCCAGGACTTGTTCGCCCAGGCAGAACCCTTTGTGACAGCTCATCGGCGACGGGCTCTGCAAGGCCTGTCGCCAGAGGAACGAAAACTATTATTGAGCCTATGTGCTAAAGTACAAGCGGCCTTAGACGAAAAATAGTATATGTTTTTATCATATAGAGGGTATACCTATACTGATTTCCCATAGATAGCTTACAAATTGCCGATATATGCGTATAATTAAATCAAAATATTACCTATGCTGAAAGGAGATTTTACAAATGAAAATTGTCTTGTTGGAATCGTTAGGTATCAGCCAGGAATTACTTGATTCGTATGTGAAACCCTTGAAAGAAAAAGGCTATGAATTCGCTGCGTATGAACGCAATGATGACCCGGCCGTCCAGATTGAAGAAGCCAAGGACGCCGATATCCTCATCATCGCCAATATGCCCCTCAAAGCCGAAGTCATCAATGCCTGCCCGAACTTGAAGTACATCGACGTCGCCTTTACCGGTGTCGACCACGTCGCTCTCGATGCGGCCAAAGCCAAAGGCATCAAAGTCAGCAATGCGTCCGGCTATTCGACAGTTGCCGTAGCTGAATTGACCATCGCCATGATGCTCGATTTGCTCCGCCGCGTACCTCAGGTCGATGCAGCCTGCCGTGCTGGCGGTACGAAAGCCGGCCTCGTCGGCAACGAACTGGAAGGCAAGACCGTCGCCCTCGTCGGTACCGGTCATATCGGCCATCGCGTCGCCGAACTGGTCCATGCTTTTGGTGCCAAGGTCATCGCCTATAACGGCTTCTCCCATAAAGCCGATACGGAATTGATTAAATACCTGCCCATGAAAGAAATGATGGAACAGGCCGATATCGTCAGCCTCCATTGCCCGGTTACGGACAAATCGAAGGGCTTGATCAATAAAGAAACCTTGTCGTACATGAAACCGACGGCCTTCCTCATCAACGAAGCCCGCGGTCCTGTCGTCGTATCCCAGGATTTGGCTGATGCATTGAACAGCGGTAAAATCGCCGGTGCCGGCATCGACGTCTTTGAAAACGAACCGCCTCTCGACACCAATCACCCGCTGCTCCATTCCAAGAACACCATCGTCACGCCGCACGTCGCTTTCGCTACGGCAGAATCCATGGCGAAACGCGCCGTCATCGTCTTTGACAACATCGACGCATACTTAGCCGGAAATCAGAAGAACGTCATTTTGTAATATAGGGCTTGCCTGGTGGCAAGCCTGCAGGCCGCAGTTCGCAGACCGCAGTTCATGAGGGACCACGCATGAAGGTTTCGACCATCATGCGCGGTCCCTTTTTGCTAACCATCTGCTAACCACTAAAACAAGGCTGTCGCATCTGCGACAGCCTTGTTTTTTTATGCATAAAATCATGGATTCAATTTTTCTATTCCACTTATTCAAATTATAATGCCTTATCTTGTCTAATGAATACTAGTATGGTAGTATGTAAATGCCAGAAGAAATAAAAGAAACATCAACGAAAACAAGCATTTTATAATTAATTTATAATTGGAGGATTGCCTTATGAGAATGACCTTCCGTTGGTACGGAGAAAAAGATGACAAAATTACTTTGCAGCAGATCGACCAGATTCCTGGTATGGACGGTATCGTCGGCGCTTTATTCGACATTCCTGTCGGTGAAGTATGGCCGGTAGAACCGCTGCTTCACATCAAGCAGCAGGCTGAAGCGAACAACCTGGTCTTCAAGGATTTGGAAAGCATCAACGTCCATGAAGACATCAAATTGGGCCTGCCCAGCCGTGACCAGTATATTGAAAACTACATCACGTCCCTGCGCAATGCTGCCAAAGCCGGCATCCAGATGGTCTGCTACAATTTCATGCCCGTCTTCGACTGGACCCGGACCGACCTGGCCAAACCCCTTTACGACGGTTCGACGGTCCTGGCTTATGATTACCACCTCATCGCCGGCAAGACGCCGCAGGACATGGCCCGGGAAATCCTCGACAACAGCAATGGCTTCGTCCTTCCCGGCTGGGAACCGGAACGGTTGAAAGAATTGTCGCACCTGTTTGAACAGTATGAAGGCATGGATGAAGACGGCCTGCGCAAGAACCTGGAATATTTCCTCAAGGCCATCGTTCCTGTCGCTGAAGAAGTTGGCATCAAGATGGCCATTCATCCCGATGATCCGCCGATTTCCGTCTTTGGCCTGCCGCGCATCGTCAAAAACGAAGATGACCTCGACAAAATCGCAGCCATGGTCGACAGCCCGAGCAACGGCTTCACTATTTGCACCGGTTCCCTCGGCTCGAACCGTCAGAACGACATTCCCCACATCATCCGCAAGTTCGGGAAAATGGGCCGCGTGAACTTCCTGCATATCCGCAACATCCAGGTCCATGAACCGTGGGTCTTCAACGAAGTCGCTCATAAATCGCAAATCGGCAACCTCGATATGTACGAAATCGTCAAAGCCGCTTATGACATCGGGTTCGACGGCCCTATCCGTCCGGACCACGGCCGCATGATCTGGGGCGAAGAAGGCCGTCCGGGCTATGGCCTCTACGACCGGGCCCTTGGTGCTAACTATATCTGTGGCTTATGGGATGCTATTAACCGCACGTGCGGGCAGTTATAAAAAAGGAGGAATTTACGATGTTGCATTTGAATCGGCAAAGCTTGAAAGAAAATCGTGCTGAATGGGAAAAAGCTGGTATCACTCTTTATTCTTACGATGATGAAGCTGTACAGGCAGCTACCCAGCAGGCTCCGCAGTGGGTCCATTTTGGCGGCGGTAATATTTTCCGTGCCTTTATTGCAGCCCTTCAACAGCATCTGTTAAATAAAGGGCTGGCTAAGACCGGTATCATCACGGCTGAAACATATGATGAAGAAGTCATTGAAAAAGTCTATCGTCCGTTCGATAACTTGAGCCTGGCCGTCACCATGTATGCCGATGGCCGTTTTGAAAAAGAAGTCATCGGTTCGGTTATGGAATCTGTCGTCTGCCGTCCTGATTTCAAGGCAGACTGGCAGCGCCTGAAAGATATCTTTACCAATCCTTCCTTACAGGTCGCCAGCTTCACGATTACCGAAAAAGGCTATAAATTGAAGGATTATGCAAGTAATTTCTTTCCGGCTGTGGCCGAAGACATGAAGAAGGGACCGGAACAGGCGACTAGTTCCATGGGCTGCATCGCTGCCTTGGCCTATGCCCGTTATCAGGCTGGCGCCTATCCTTTCGCTTTTTTGAGCCTCGATAACTGCTCCCATAATGGTGACAAAATCAAAGAAGCCATTTTGACATTTGCTGATGAATGGGCAGCCAATGGCGTTGCCGACAAAGGATTCGTCGATTATGTCAATGACCCGCAGAAGGTTACCTTCCCTTGGAGCATGATCGATAAAATTACACCGCGGTCTTCTGCAAAGGTACAGGGCTATCTTGAAGAACTGGGCTTTGGCGATACGGAATTGATTCATACGGAAAAAGGAACGTATGCTGCCTTTGTCAATGCTGAAAACGCGCAGTATCTTGTCATTGAAGATACCTTCCCCAACGGACGCCCGGCATTGGAACAGGCTGGCGTCATCTTTACTGACCGCAATACTGTCGATAAAGTAGAACGCATGAAAGTGTGCACCTGCCTCAACCCGCTGCACACGGCCATGGCTGTATATGGCTGCCTGTTAGGCTACACGCTCATTGCTGATGAAATGAAAGATTCGCAGATTAAAGGTCTCATTGAAAAAATTGGTTACCAGGAAGGACTGCCGGTCGTAACGAATCCGGGCGTCCTTAATCCGGAAGATTTCATCAAGGAAGTCCTCGAACAGCGTCTGACCAATGGGAATCTGCCCGATACGCCCCAGCGCATCGCTTCGGATACATCGCAAAAAGTCGGCATCCGTTTTGGTGAAACCATCAAAGCCTATGGCGACAAAGCCAAGGACTTGAAATATATCCCCTTAGCCATCGCCGGCTGGTGCCGTTATTTGTTAGCTGTCGATGACGAAGGCAAGCACTTTGAACTGAGCCCGGACCCCTTGCTGAAAGACTTGCAGGCTGCCTTGGAAGGCATTACCCTGGGGAATCCTGATTCGGCCAAAGGTAAGTTGAAATCCATCTTAGCCAACAAGGACATCTTTGGCAGCGACCTCTATGAAGTCGGCCTGGGCGAAAAAATTGAAGGCTACTTTGATGAACTCATTGCCGGTCCTCATGCCGTTCGGCATACATTAGTTAAGTACGTGAAATAAAGGGAGGTGTCATACGATGTCTTTTTTAGATGACAATTTTTTATTGACCAATGAGCCGGCTAAAAAGCTGTATCATGAACATGCTAAAAAAATGCCGATTATTGATTACCACTGCCACTTGGAACCGAGGATATTTATGAAAATAAAAATTATCCGAATCTTACCCGGGTATGGCTTAATGATGGTATGCTGGGCGACCATTATAAATGGCGGTTGGAACGCGCTAACGGCGTTCCTGAAGATTTGATTACCGGCGATGGCGATGAATATGAAAAAATGATGGCCTGGGCAGGTACATTGGAAAAAGCGATTGGCAATCCTATTTATGAATGGGCTAACTTGGAATTGAAGCGGTTCTTTGGAATCGAAGAACCGCTCCTTAAAAAGAATGTACCTGCTATTTGGGAAAAGGCCAATGCCTTGTTGCAGACAGAAGATTTTAAACCTCGAAATTTGATTAAGAAAGCGAATGTTAAAGTCATCTGCACGACAGATGATTTGAATTCGGACCTCACCTATCATAAACTGCTGGCTGACGATGAAAAAGATTTCCGTGTCTTGCCCTCGATGCGTCCTGATGGGTTATTTAAAATCTATCAAGAATCCTATCCAGCCTATGTTGAAACATTAAGTGCCTTGACATCCGTTGATGTTCACGATACGGATTCTTTAAAAGAGGCCCTGGATAAACGCTTCGCCTTTTTTGATCACATTGGTGGGCATGTTTCCGACTTTGGACTTGATACTTACAGCTATCGTCATGTATCCCGCCGTGAAATGGACGGACTTATCCAAAAGGGATTGAAACATGATAGTTTATCGGCTGATGAAATCGCAGGCTATCAGACAGGATTATTGATGTTGTTCATGGAACTAAATAAAAAATACGATTGGGTCATGCAACTCCACGTCAATGTACTCCGCAATATGAACCGGCCTATGTATGAAGCAATCGGAGCAGACAAAGGATTTGATTCTGTCGGTGCGCAGTCGGGAATTGCCAAGGAAATTTTGTATTTGTTGAATGATGGGAGTATAGCTGACATCATTCCTAAGATGATTTTGTATTCAACTAACCCCAACGACTGGATGGAATTGGCTACAGGGATGCAGTCTTTCCAGGGTGGTTGTGTACAACGGATGCAGCTTGGATGTGCCTGGTGGTTCAATGATACTCGGGAAGGTATGCTGCTTCAGCTGACAACTATGGCTCAGCAGAGCTTGTTGGGGAACTTTGTAGGCATGCTTACGGATTCGCGGAGCTTCCTTTCCTATCCCCGCCATGAATATTTCCGCCGTGTTTTATGTAATCTGATTGGTGAATGGGTTGAAAGAGGACAAGTTTTTGAAGACTATGATTATTTGGGACGGATCGTAGAAGATATTTCTTTCCATAATGCCAATGATTATTTCCGGTTTGCTGTAAAATAGAGGTGAATTTATTATGAACTCGAAGCCGAACTGGGTTTATGAATCGAACCTATTAATATTAAACGCGGTATTTGTTATGGCCTCACGGACCTTATGGGTGGTGGCTGGAATAATATTGTTTCCGGTGTCATTTTTGCTTTTGTCTTGAGCCAAGGTATTAGCCCTGCTTTTGCCGGGGCTATTACCGGCATCGGCCGAATTTTTGATGCTTTATTTTCACTGTTTTTCGGCAGTATCACCGATGGATTTTACCGGACGAGATTGGGGAAACGATTTGGCCGCCGGCACTTTTTCATCTTATTAGGCGGCATCCTTTTTGCCGTACTGTTCCCCTTATTCTGGGTGCAGTCTGATGATTGGCGGTATTACTTGATTATTTATATTGCCATTGAAATCGTCATAGCTATGATTTTGATTCCTTGGGAAACATTGCCTACAGAAATGACTAATGACTATAAACTGCGGACTGTTTTATCTGGCTCCCGCATGTTTATTTCAGCTACAGGGACAGCTATCGTTTTTGCCGTATTGGCTATTCTGAAGCACATGCAGAACCCCAATGCTTATTTGATTACCGGGATTATTTGGACGATTATCTTTGTCGTCGCAATTTTTGTTTCCTATCGAAATACTTGGGAACGCCCGTTGACACCGGAATTCATTAAGGAATTGGAAAGCCGTCCTCAGCTGACTATGAGTGAAATGGTTCGTAAAATGGTTTCCGATTACTGCTCGACCTTTAAAAACAAAGCCTTCCGCCAGCATCTGTGCATCTACCTCTTGTCGTTTACAGGGAAAGATTTTTATTCCACCATGCTGCCGACTTTCATAATCTGCTGTATCCAGGGTTCACAGCAGGATTGGCCGTGGACCTTACAGGCTTATCGGCTTTTGGTATCCTTTCCACCTTGGCGGCCGCTAAGTTAATGATTTCACATGGGCCGAAGTTCTTATATGCCCTCAGCTATACGACGATTCTTATCACAATGGTGGGGTATGTCCTGGTCTGGGCATTGCATATTTCCAATCCTTTCCTTGTTTTGGCGATTATTTCCGTTTTTTATCAGCTGGCTCGCGGGGATTTTGGAATTTACGCCATGGAATGTGTTCCCCTTTGTTCCTGATATCGATCATATGATGACGCGCGGTGATCGCGCAGGTATTTATGCCGCTGTTATGACGTTTTTCCGCAAATCTACAGGGGCTGTTGCTTCCTGGATTGCAGGGATTTTATTGGCCGAAATCGGATTCAATTCCAAGACGATGCTTGATGCCATTACGACGCCTTCGACGATTCAGACTGGCATAGCGATTATTTTCTTTGTAGGACCTGTTGTTTTGATTGCACTGGCATTGATTTTATCCCGGAGTTTCAAATTGAACCGGCAGACTCACGAAATCTTGAAGAACGAAATTTCCCGCTTGGAACAGGGCGGTTCTAAGAAAGACGTTTCGCCAGAAGCCCGTTTGGTCACGGAAGAATTGACAGGGCATCCTTATGAAACCCTGTGGCCGGATAAGAGAAGTCTTTAATTTTAGTCCATCTAACATACTAGTATCGTACCATGTTATAATGGTTGACTAGCCAGGCGGGCCGACCTTTGGGACGGCCCCTACGAATCACTATGGGAGGAAAAATGAGTAAAAGTGCTTACTATCGGTGAAGCCATGGGCTTGCTGATTGCTGAAGAAATGGGGCCGCTGGAAGAAGTGGAACATTTTTTCCCGCCATGTCTGCGGGGCGGAACTGAATT
>ENA-OQED01000109-OQED01000109.1-human-gut-metagenome-genome-assembly--contig:-NODE-109-length-31633-cov-1.187583_pt1 | contig 31633 bp, 40 predicted proteins | sample MGYA00242790_ERZ504625 | MGnify/ENA primary metagenome ERZ504625 (study PRJEB26092, sample SAMD00036345) | human gut metagenome | host: Homo sapiens | study: EMG produced TPA metagenomics assembly of...
CGCAGACCAGGGATGTCAAAGCAAATCGTTCGGCTTACCGGAAAGGGGAAAAGACGAAGGAAGAGTACGAAGCCTTTAATCGTGCAAAAATTGCGGAGTGTGTTGCATGGCAGGAGGAGATCGGACTCGACGTGCTGGTACACGGCGAATATGAGAGAAATGATATGGTAGAGTACTTTGGCGAGGCGCTGGGCGGTTTCCTGTTCACAGAGAAGGGCTGGGTACAGTCGTATGGAACCCGCTGCGTAAAACCGCCGGTTATCTGGGGTGATGTATACCGTAAGAGTCCGATTACCGTTGCCTGGTCTGTTTATGCGCAGTCCCTGACGAAAAAAATCATGAAGGGAATGCTGAGCGGCCCGGTTACGATCCTCAACTGGTCGTTCCCGAGAGAAGATATCTCCATCAGGGAATCGATTTCTCAGATTGCCCTGGCGATCCGCGACGAGGTGCTCGATCTTGAGGCGAATGGAATCCGCATGATTCAGATCGACGAGGCTGCCCTTCGCGAGAAGCTGCCGCTACGGAAATCAGACTGGTACAGCGAGTATCTTGATTTTGCCATCCCGGCATTCCGCCTGACACACAGCGGAGTCGAAGCGGAAACTCAGATTCACACCCATATGTGCTACAGTGAATTCACCGACATCATCCCGGCCATCGACGATATGGATGCGGATGTCATCACCTTTGAAGCATCGCGTTCGGATCTGCAGGATTCTGGATTCCTTAAGAGAAAATCATTTTGAGACAGAGGTTGGACCTGGCGTTTATGACATTTCATTCTCCGCGTGTTCCGTCTGTGGTAGGAGATGGTGCAGAGCCTTACGGTGATGCTCACAAAAATTCCGAAAGAGAAACTGTGGGTCAACCCGGACTGCGGACTGAAAACAAGAGGTGTGCCGGAGACAGATGCGAGCCTTCGGAATATGGTAAAAGCGGCAGAGGAAATCCGGAAAAAATTCAGTTAAATATTCAGCGAAGGCGGTAGGAGCCTTTGGATAGCTTCGTGAGCCGTCCCTCTTCCAGCAGTTTTTTTAAAACGCGCTGGAGCTGGCGGCGGCTGCAGTGGAGCTGCATGGCCATTTTTTCTACACCGGAAAAGGTCTGATCCGGGCAGCGCTTTGACAGATAGGAGAGGAATGCTTCCTCAAGCGTGGAAAAATTGGACTGAGAGCTGGAATAAAGCATCAGTTTTTCTGTGACGGAGGTTAAAAGATAACGTAAAAAGCGGTTGTCGTCAAGCAGAAACTCTTTGGCGGTGCCAAGCGGCAGGACAATGCAAAGCGCGGTGGTGCGTGCCTCAATCTGGTGCGTATCATCGCGCTTTCCGCAGAATTCCATATCGCCGATGCAGGTAAAGCTGTCGAGATAGCCGATCGGATAGCTGGTGCCGTCGGCGCGGTTGGCACTGATCTCAATGGAGCCGTTCACAAGAAATGAGAGATATTCCTCAGGGTTCAGTATGTCGAGGCGTTCTCCCTTTTCAAACTGGTACAGGGAAAAGGCGAGATCCGGGGTGTTAAAAAGCGACGGAATCTCATATTTCTGAAGATAAAAGTCCAGCAGAGCCGGATCAAAGATTCGTTTCATAGAAAAAATCCTCTCTTAAAGAATCTGTTTTTTCTTCCTTATTGTGACACATGACACAATAAAAAGCAAGAAAGTCTGCTAAGATACACGAGGACAAAAGGAAAGTTACAGTTCACTCAGCAGTGAAACACTTGCTGTTTCGCCGCGTGAGAAAGTGATTCAGGAAAAAGTGAGAAAAGGGGAGTTTTCAAAATGGAAAATGAATTGTTTGAGAAAACCAAAGTGTCAAAAGCATATATGACGCTCGCGCTCCCGGTCGTGCTCGGCATGGTGGTATCGCTGATCTATAATATGGTAGATACCTTCTTCATCGCGCGGACCGGAAACACCGCACTGATCGCCGGCGTATCGCTCGGCACGCCGATTTTCACGCTGATGATCGCACTCGGAGACATCTTCGGTGTCGGCGGCAGCTCAGTCATTTCGCGTCTCTTCGGCAAAAAAGAGTACGAGGACGGAAGAAGGATCAGTGTATTCTGCTTTTATGCGGCGATTGCTGTCGGCATTGTGGTCAGCATCATCCTGCTTGCGGCCAAACAGCCGATTCTTGGTCTTCTCGGCTGCGATGAGACGACGTGGCAGTATGCGGGGGGACTATTACCAGTGGATTGCACTCGGCGCACCGTTTATCATTGTCCAGCTGACACCGAACAACCTGGTGCGCACCGAAGGTTTTGCCAAAGCATCCATGATCGGAACGATGATCGGAGCCGTGGTCAACATCATTCTCGACCCGGTTTTTATCTACACCCTTGGCCTGGGAGCGGCAGGTGCTGCGATTGCTACGGTGCTTGGCAATATCTGCGGCGATATTTTCTATGTGATTTTTATAATAAAGAAATGCCGTTATCTCTCCGTCGATTTCCGGAAACTGAAAGTGACCGGCGCGGAAGTCCTCGCCGTCCTTGCGATCGGCATTCCGGCCTCTGTCACCAACTTCATGCAGAGCATCGGCGTGACGCTGACGAACCGCTTTTTACAGCCGCATGGAACAGATAAAGTCGCAGCGATGGGAATTGCCCTCAAAATCATCATGATCTCCGTTCTTGTCATGGTTGGTTTTGCTTTCGGCGGACAGCCACTGGTCGGATACAACTATGGCGCAAAGAACAAAAAACGTTTCAACGAGACAATCCGTTTTGCCTTCCTTCTGGAAGTGCTGACCGGTGCCGGAATGGCGATTGTGCTCGGTGCGGCGGCTCCGCTTCTGGTGGGACTGTTCTTAAAAGATGCCAGTGTAATCGCAGTCGCACAGCAGATTCTCCGTGTCCAGCTCATCGGCATGCCGTTTGTCGGTATTGTGCTTGCCTCCACCTGCATTTTCCAGGCGATTGGAAATGGGGCAGGAGCGCTGATTCTCTCTGCAGGACGTCAGGGCGTGATTTTTGCCATTGTCATTATCTGTACATCAAAGATCGCCGGATTTTCCGGTGTTATTGCCTCCCAGCCGGTTTCGGATTTCCTGACGGCGCTTGTGGCAGTGATGATTCTGCTGCAGTGGAAGAAAAAAGCACTTGCAGATTAAAAAATTTTGAAAAAAGCAGTAAAGCGGCTGCGGTCAGAGTTCCCAGGGTGGGAGCCGGCTGCAGCTGTTTTTGCGCATGCAGAAAATAAAACGATGTGCCCACGTCAAAAACACGTAAAAGTGACGAAAAACCGTCATGCAATTCGTCAGTATTACGGGATTGCATTCCGGAGAACAAGATATAAAATGGCATGAGATTCGACAAAAAGGGGAAGCAAAAACATACGACAATAGGGAGGACATCACATGGCAACAAAGAAAAGTGCAGTAAAAGATCTGACAAACGGCAGCCCGGTAAAACTGATTCTGGGGTTTGCACTGCCGCTGCTGCTCGGCATGCTGTTCCAGCAGTTTTACAGCATGGTCGATACGATTATTGTAGGAAAATTCTTAGGCGCGAAAGCGCTCGCGGCTGTTGGCAGTACAGGTTCGATCAACTTCATGATCGTGGGATTCTGTATGGGAGTCTGCAACGGATTTGCGATTCCGGTTGCGCAGATGTTCGGTGCAGGAGATCGGAAAGCGCTGTGCCGGTATGTAGGAAATGGAGCCGTCCTGGCCGGTATTCTTTCCGTGGTGATGACCGTTCTTGTCTGCATCTGGTGCCGCGACATTCTGATTCTGATGAAAACCCCGTCCGATATTCTGGACGGTGCATACGCTTACATCTTTGTTATTTTCCTCGGAATTCCGCTTATGGTGCTCTATAACCAGACATCAGCAATCATGCGGAGCCTCGGCGACAGCCGCTCCCCACTGATTTTCCTCGGTATCTCTTCAATACTGAATATCGTGCTAGATCTTGCGCTGGTCCGCCCGATGGGAGTAGCGGGAACCGCGTGGGCGACGATTATCGCGCAGGGAGTCTCTGGATTCCTGTGTCTCTTTTATATGAAGAAAAAATTCACCATCCTTGCTTTTACGAGAGAGGACTGGAAGCTGCACAAGCATTATGTGCTTAATCTGTGCAATATGGGAATCCCGATGGGACTGCAGTATTCAATCACCGCGATCGGAAGTGTTATTTTGCAGACCGCTGTCAACGGCCTTGGTTCCACTGCGGTTGCATCTGTTACGGCTGCCGGTAAAATTTCTATGTTCTGCTGCTGCCCGTTCGACGCGCTCGGCTCCACTATGGCGACGTATGCCGGACAGAACGTCGGTGCGAAGAAGATGGATCGTGTCAACACTGGTATTTTGACAAGTTCCATTATTGGAAGCGTGTATTCCGTGGTCATTTTAGGAGTTATGTTTCTGTGGTCCCGCCAGATTTCGCTTCTCTTTGTAGATGCATCTGAGACGGTCATCCTCGACCAGGCGCGTCAGATGCTGCTGATCAACATGGTATTTTACATTCCGCTGACCCTTGTCAATGTCGTACGCTTTACCGTGCAGGGCATGGGCTTCAGCAAATTTGCAATCCTTGCCGGCGTCTGCGAGATGATCGGCCGTTCGGTGGTAGCCTTTTTCCTGGTTCCGTATTTTGGTTACACCGCAGTCTGCTTCGCAAGCCCGGTGGCATGGATTCTCGCCGATCTGTTTCTCGTTCCGGCGTACCTGTACTGTGCAAAAACGCTTCGTTCTCTTTTTGAGAAAAATGCGCAGATGATGTAAGCCGTGCCGCAAGATGGACAAGCTGTTTCAATTCTGGTATAATGGAGCCTGGATTTTAGGAAAGCTGAAAAAGAATCCCATAGAAGAGAGGAAGATATCCTATGAAACAGTCGGTATTAGAATATAAGAAACTTCTGGAGCAGGAAGGCCTTCTGGTGGAATTTGCAGAGCCGGAAGGAAAAGAAGGAGAGGACAGACCCGTTACCCTCGTAACGTATTTTTCGGGCGGAGCAGATCAGGGAACGTTGTTTCTCTGCAAAGGAGCTGCATTCAAAGAGGCATACTTAAAAGACGCCGTAAACCGCGGTGCTGTTGCCTATGTAAGTGAAAAAAAATACGAAGCGGGAAAAGAAATTCCGGCACTCATCGTCAACGATGCCAGAAAAGCACAGTTTGTGCTGGGTGAGGCGTTTTACGATTATCCGGCAAAGTCGCTGCATGTCACGGCGCTGACCGGAACAAAAGGAAAGACAACGACAGCATACTACCTGCAGTCGATGCTCGATGCCTGCCTGAAAAAACAGGGCGGAAACGGATGTGCACTGTTAAGTTCGATTGAATATTACGACGGAAAGACGAGAGAAGCATCAACGCTCACCACGCCGGAATCCCTGGAGCTGTGCCGCCATATGCGCAATGCCGTAGATGCAGGCCTTTCCCATATGGTGATGGAAGTATCCTCCCAGGCGCTCAAATACGAGAGAGTCGGAAACACGCATTTTGATACCGCCATTTTCCTGAACATCTCCGAGGACCACATCAGCCCGACGGAGCACAAGGATTTTGATGATTATTTCCAGTCGAAATTAAAGATCTTCGACCGCTGCACCTGCGCCTGCGTGAACCTGGACAGCGACCATATCGAGGAAATCCTGAAAGCTGCGGCAAAATGTGAGCGCGTCGTTACGTTTGGATCGAAAGAAAATGCTGTAATCCGCGTGAGTGATATCAAGCCGGGCAGAGGAAAATTCTATTTCCATGTGGCAGGACCGGATTTCTCGGAAGATTTTACCCTGCCGGTGCACGGAGTCTTCAATGTGGAGAATGCCGTAGCTGCCATTGCGGCTGCCTGGTCGATGGGAATCCCGGTTTCGCTGATCAAGGAAAGCCTCCTTTGCGTCACCGTTCCGGGAAGGATGGAGACGTATGAGAGCAGCGCGGGCGAGGTCACAGCGATCGTGGATTTCGCGCACAATGGCCTGAGTTTTGAAAAAATGTTTGATACCGTAGCACTCGAATACCCGGGAAGCCGCGTAAGCGTTGTGTTCGGAACCCCGGGCGGAAAAGCATTCAACCGCAGAAAAGATATGGGTGAGATTTCCGGAAAACGGGCGGACCGGATTTTCCTCGTACCGGATGATCCGGGAAACGAAGATCCGCAGGCGATCTGTGAGGAGATCGGCGGATACATAGCAAAGGAAGGTGCATCCTTCCAGATCCGCATGGACCGCGGAGCAGCAATCCGGGAGGCGATTCTTGGCGCCGTACCGGGAGAGGTTGTTCTGATCCTTGGAAAAGGCGCGGACGTGACGATGCACGTCGGAAACGGAAATGTGCCGTACCGGTCAGATGCCGTCTATGCAAAAGAGGCGCTTGCCGAATATGGAAATGCATTTGCCGAAGCGGCAACGGCCCGTGAAACAGAAGAATAGAAGCAAAAACAGAAAAAACAGAGCAAAAAAGACACGGAACAGAAAAATCCGTGTCTTTTTTTGCGTCTGGCGGCAGCAGAAACGAAAATCAGACAGGAAATTTGGCGGATACATCCTACAAAATGTAGAAAAGAAGGACAGAAACTAACACATATGACGAAAAGTTGTTAAAAATATAACGAACGAAAGTTAGATATGTGAAACTGAACACAGAAAGCAAAACCCCGGGAACCATGCGGGAAAAGACGAATTCTGCGGGATGAAGGACAAAACTGTAAGTTTTTGGAAAGAATTCTTGTGAAAAAGAACAAAAAAATGGTATAATTGTATTGAAATATATCCAGAGCACCCCTTCTGGAAGCGTACGGGCTCAGTGAGAAAAAAAGATTTCACGAAAATGCTCGAAAAAAACACTTGTTAAATTCTTGTCATAGTGCTATGATAAGGAAAGTGAAAAATTTATCAATCACAAAAACCAACTAGGGGTATTTTAGAAAGGAGTATTTATGAGCAGCAAGATTACCATCATTGGAGCTGGAAGCGTTGGATCTACGATCGCCTATACACTGTCGAACGAAGATATCGCATCTGAGATCGTCCTCATCGATATTAATAAGAAAAAAGTAGAGGGAGAGGTTATGGATATCGCGCAGGGTACCTGCTTCCGCGATCCGGTCTCCATCATCGCAGGTGAGTATGAGGATGCCAAGGACTCTGATATCGTAATTATTACTTCCGGTATTGCAAGAAAGCCTGGCCAGACCCGTATTGAGCTGACCCAGACCAACGTAAACATCTTAAAATCCATCACACCGGAAATCGTAAAAGCGGCTCCGAATGCCATCTACATCATTGTAAGCAACCCGGTTGATATCATGACCTACGTGTTTACAAAGATCTCCGGACTTCCGGAAAACCAGATCCTTGGTTCCGGTACCATGCTGGATTCCGCAAGACTTCGCTGCGGACTGTCTGAACACCTCAACATTGCCCAGAAAAACATCCACGCTTACGTATTCGGTGAGCACGGCGATACTTCCTTCATTCCGTGGAGCGGCGCTTACGTTTCCGGTGTCAGCCTGGACGAGTACTACGAGACTGTAGAAAAAATGGGCAAGAACGTAACCAAGATCGACAAAGATGCTATGCTGGAGTACGTAAGAACTTCCGGCGGACAGGTTATTGCAAACAAAGGAGCTACTTTCTATGCAGTATCTGTTGCAGTATGCAAACTGGTAGCAACCATTCTTTCTTCTTCCGATTCTGTAGCAACCGTATCTTCCATGATGCACGGTGAGTACGGCATCGAGGAGGTATGCTTAAGCACACTGACCCTCGTTGGACCGAAAGGCGTACAGGGCAAGATTCCGATGCGTATGACAAAAGAGGAAGTAGAAAAACTCAAAGCAAGTGCTGACGCATTAAAAAGCAGTTATCGCACAGATCGAGCACTAAGAGCGGGCAATAAGCTCAAAACATAAAATTTATGGCAGTGGCAGAAAGTGCGAAAGAGCGGTATCTCCCACTGCCTTAACGTGCGCCTGAAGAAATTTTCCGCCGGGTGTACATAAAAAGAGTACTGGAAACTTTTCCGGTGCCGGACAGAAGATACCGCAGGAAAAATGGAAACCAACAGGAGCAAGTAAGAAAGGAGCAATTCCATGACCTACAGTTATTTTCCGGGCTGTACGCTGAAGAACAAAGCAAAAGATCTGGATCACTATGCCAGAGAGTGCGCAAAAGTTCTGGGATTTGAACTGGAAGAAATTGAAAACTGGCAGTGCTGCGGAGCTGTGTATCCACAGGCATCCGATGAAATCGCCACAAAACTTTCTTCGGTTCGCGCCTTAGCAGACGCCAAAGAAAAAGGACAGGATCTGATCACGGTCTGTTCCGCCTGTCATCATGTAATCAAACGTGTCAACGATGATATGGCGAATGTAGAAGACATTCAGACCAAAGTAAACAACTACATGGCTCTTTCCGAGCCGTATCTTGGCGAAACAAAAGTGCTTCATTATCTGGAAGTGCTGCGTGACGTCGTTGGATTCGACAAGATCAAAGAAAAAGTGGTAAATCCTTTAAAAGGAAGAAAAATCGGCGCATATTACGGCTGTATGCTGCTTCGCCCAAGCACCACAATGCAGTTCGATGATCCGGAGAACCCGACAATCATTGAAGATTTTATCAAAGCCCTTGGTGCAACACCGGTCGTATATCCGATGAGAAACGAGTGTTGTGGCGGCTACATATCCCTCAAAGAAAAGAAAATGGCATCCAACATGGTAGACCAGATCATGGCGTCCGCATCCTACAAAGGAGCAGAAGAACTGATCACCGCATGTCCGCTTTGCATGTACAACCTGCGCAATAACGGAACAAAAGAAGGTCTTCCGGTTACCTACTTTACCGAGCTTCTTGCAGAAGCACTCGGCATCAAAGAGGAGGTGCAGGCATGAAAATTGCAACATCCGATGAAATCCGTGCCATCGCCGGTGTGGATACCAGAAAATGTATGAAATGCGGTAAATGTTCCGCATCCTGTCCTGCTTATAACGAAATGGACATCCGTCCGCATCAGTTGTATCTTACGTACAGAACGGCGATGTGGAAGCACTGATGAACTCCAAGTCCATCTGGAAATGCCTCTCCTGCTTCGCATGTGTAGAGCGCTGTCCAAGAGACGTAAAACCTGCCAAACTGATCGAGGCAGTTCGTCTTTCCGTGATCCGTCAGAGAGGAGAGAATTATCTTTCTCCGGATGAAATTCCGGCTCTTCTGGATGATGAGACTCCGCAGCAGCTTCTGATGAGTGCATTCCGTAAATATAGAAAGTAAAAAACAACCCATCCACAGAAAGGTGAGAGAAAAGTGCAAAGAATAGGAGTATTTGTCTGCCACTGCGGTACAAATATTGCGGCTACGGTTGATGTCAAAAAAGTTGTTGACGTCATCAGCAAAGAGCCGGGTGTTGTTCATGCAGAGGATTATCAGTATATGTGTTCCGAAACGGGTCAGCAGAAAGTGATCGATGCCATTCAGAACGAGCATCTGACCGGCGTTGTCATCTGTTCCTGCTCTCCGCGTATGCATGAAGGAACGTTCCGCAAAGCAGCAGAAAAAGCGGGCCTGAACCCGTATCAGCTGGAGATTGCAAACATTCGTGAGCAGTGTTCCTGGATTCATAAAGACATGGAAGAGGCTACCGAGAAGGCCGTAATTCTGGCTCGTGCAGCCGTTGCTAAAGTTATGCTGGATACCCCGCTTACCCCGGGCGAGAGCCGCGTTGTAAAACGTGCGCTGGTGATCGGAGGCGGTATCGCAGGTATTCAGACTGCACTGGATATCGCAGATGCAGGCTATGAAGTAGATATCGTAGAGAAGACCCCGAGTATCGGCGGAAGAATGTCACAGCTTGACAAGACATTCCCGACCCTCGACTGTTCTTCCTGTATCCTGACTCCTCGTATGGGAGAGGTAAACGCGCATGAGAAGATCAACATCTATACCTACAGTGAGGTAGAGAGCGTTGGCGGATTCGTCGGTGATTTCAAAGTAGACATCCGTAAGAAAGCAAGATACGTAGATATGGACAAATGTACCGGATGCGGACTCTGTCAGGAGAAATGTCCTTCCAAGAAGAACCTGAGCGAGTTCAACAGAGGCCTGTCCAACCGTACTGCAATCTACACACCGTTCGCACAGGCAGTTCCGAACGTACCGGTTATTGATACTGCAAACTGTATCCACTTCAAAACCGGAAAATGCGGTATCTGCTCCAAAGTCTGTGCAGCAGGTGCAGTAAACTACGACCAGAAAGATGAAGTAATCACCAGAGAGTACGGCGCAATCGTTGTGGCAACTGGTTTCGATACCATCAGTCTGGACAAGTTTGACGAATATTATTACAACCAGAGCAAAGACGTAATTACCTCCCTTGAGATGGAACGTCTGATGAATGCTGCCGGCCCGACAGGCGGTAAAGTAGTACGTCTTTCCAACGGCGAGCATCCGAAGGATATCGTATTTATCCAGTGTGTCGGTTCTCGTGACGTGACCTGCAGAGGAAAGAGCTACTGCTCCAAGATCTGCTGTATGTACACCGCAAAACAGGCTATGCTGGTGCGTGACCATTATCCGGATGTCAATGTACATGTCTTCTACATTGATGTTCGTACCCCGGGTAAAAACTTCGATGAGTTCTATCGCCGTGCGGTAGAAGAGTTTGATGTAGACTACATCAAAGGCCAGGTAGGAAAAGTATCCGAGGCTCCGAACGGACGTCTTCTGGTACAGGGTTCCGACCTGCTTGACAACCGTCAGATCAAAATGGAAGCAGACCTTGTTGTCCTTGCAACTGCCATCGAGCCGAGCAAAGATGCAAGAAAACTGGCTACCATGCTGACCGCAAGTATGGATACCAACGATTTCTTTACTGAGGCACACGCAAAGCTGCGTCCGGTAGAGTCCCCGACCGCAGGTGTCTTCCTCTCCGGCGTATGCCAGGGACCGAAAGATATCCCGGAGACCGTTGCACAGGCAGGAGCTGCTGCTGTCAAAGTAGTCGGACTGCTGGCAAAAGACAAACTGACCACCAACCCGTGTACAGCAGAATCCAATCCGCTGTTCTGTAATGGATGTGCATCCTGTGAAAAAGTCTGCCCATACGGCGCAATTTCCTACGAAGACCGTCAGGTCAACGACCATGGAATCCGTGAAACCAGACATGTGGCAGTCGTTAACGGCGCACTTTGCCATGGATGCGGTGCATGTACCGTTGCATGTCCGTCCGGCGCTATGGACCTGAAAGGATTCTCCAATAGACAAATTCTCGCGGAGGTAGATGCAATATGCCGATAGATAACAACGAAAACAAAGAATTTAAGCCAGTCATCGTGGCATTCTGCTGCAACTGGTGCTCCTACGCAGGAGCAGACCTGGCAGGTTCCAGCCGTCTTTCCTATCCGGCAGACGTAAAGATCATCCGTGTTCCATGTTCCTGCCGTGTCAATCCGCTCTTCATCTTAAGAGCATTCCAGAAGGGCGCTGACGGAGTCATCCTCTGCGGATGCCATCCGGGAGACTGCCATTACAGCACAGGAAACTATTATGCAAGAAGACGTATGACCCTGCTGTTCTCCATGCTGGATTACATGGGCGTTGAGAACGGACGTACCCGTGTGGAATGGGTATCCGCCGCAGAAGGTGTGAAATTCTCCCAGACCATGAACGAGTTCATCGAGCAGGTTACAAGCCTTGGTAAGAATGTCAGATTGGAGGATTTACGATGCAAGAAAAATTAGTATCCCGCGCAAAAGAGCTTCTGTCTGACGGTACCGTAGTCCGTGTTCTTGGCTGGAGAAAAGGTGACACTGATTTCAGTGCAGAGCCTGCATTCTTCGAGACTGCCGAGAGCCTTTCCGAGTTTACCTACGACGGATTCTGCGGCGCAAACCTTAGCAAATACATGATTAAAGCATCGAAAGAAGAAGGAAAAACACTCGTTTTCTTAAAACCGTGTGATACTTACAGCTTTAATCAGTTAATCAAAGAGCATCGTGTGGATCGCGAGAAAACCTATATCGTCGGCATCGGCTGCGATGGAAAACTCGATATCGAAAAGATCCGTGAAGCAGGATGCAAGGGTATTACCGCTGTAACAGAAGACGGCGATACCATCAAAGTGGCAACTGTTTACGGCGACAAAGAGCTCGCAAGAGAGGATGTTATCCTGGAAAGATGCAAAGCCTGCAAGGGCGGAAAACACGTTGCCTACGACGAGCTGGCAGAGAACTGCGACGAAGAGAAACCGGCAAAAGAAGGCCGTTTTGAACTGGTTGAGAAGCTCGAGGCAATGGCTCCGGAAGAGCGTTTCGCATTCTGGCAGAACGAACTGTCCCGCTGTATCCGCTGTAATGCATGCCGTAACGTATGTCCGGCCTGCAGCTGTATCAAATGTGTCTCGATAATGACCGTTACGATACCGCACAGAAAGCAAATACGACTACATTTGAAGAGCAGATGTTCCACATTATCCGTGCATTCCACGTTGCCGGACGCTGCACCGACTGTGGCGAGTGTTCCCGTGTATGTCCGCAGCACATTCCGCTGCACCTGCTGAACCGTAAATTCATCAAAGATATCGACGAGTTCTACGGAGAGTATCAGGCAGGCGCCGATACCGACAGCCGTGCACCGCTCACCAACTTCACACAGGAAGATGTAGAGCCAAGTATCGTTAAGGAAAGGGGTTAAGGGATGTATCAGATTAGCAGAGAAAAAATGCCGGAGCTCCTTGCCGCTGTTGCAAAGGAGATGGATCTTTTCCTTCCGGTACAAAACAATGGAATTACCAATTTCGGTTTCTGGACCGAGGACGCAGACGTGGATCTCGATACCTTAAAAACCGTAAAATCCCCGAAAGATGCCTTTTTCCCGCAGAGTGAAATTCTTTACTCCTGCTATCAGAAGGCAAATAAAACCAGCATTGAACCGGCTGCATTAAAAGACGCACCGTTTGCTATCTTCGGCGTTCGTCCGTGCGATGTCAGAGCGTTCGATGTTCTGGACCGCGTTTTCTTAAGCGAGCCTGCAGACGTTTACTATGCAGCAAGAAGAGAGCACGGCATCGTTGTTTCCCTGGCTTGTCATGAGCCGGAAGACAGCTGCTTCTGTAAAACCTTCGGCATCGATGCTGCAGAACCGGCAGCAGATGTTGCTATGTGGCAGGTAGCTGACGGTTATGCATGGGAAGCAAAAACCGAAAAAGGCCAGAAACTGACCGAGCTTGTAAAAGCTTACCTGACCGAGCAGGATCTTACCAAAGAAGTAGAGGCTGAGAAAGAAGCAATCCGTACCCTGAGTCGACGAAGATGCCAAACAGCAACCTTTCCTCGAGGGATGGGGCGTTGGCAAGACAAAAGAACGTTTTGACGATCCGAAGTGGAAAGAACTTTCCGATGCCTGCTTAGGCTGCGGAACCTGTACGTTCTCCTGCCCGACCTGCCAGTGCTACGATATCAAAGACTTTAACACCGGAAACGGTGTACAGCGTTACCGCTGCTGGGATTCCTGCATGTACTCTGATTTCACCATGATGGCAGCAGGAAACAACCGTACCACACAGCTGCAGCGTTTCCGTCAGCGTTTCATGCACAAACTGGTATACTTCCCGGACAACAACAACGGAATGTATTCCTGCGTCGGATGTGGACGCTGCGTAGAGAAATGCCCGCAGTCGCTGAACATTGTCAAAGTAATCAAACGCATGGGAGGTACCAAGTAAATGTGCAATTGTAGTTGTGGAAGCGAAGAAAAGAAAAACGCTTTGCTGCCGCAGGTCGGTATCATCACAGATATCCGCCGCGAAACACCGGACGTAAAAACATTCCGTATCGTTCGTCCGGACGGCACCAAGCTGTTTGAACATATGCCTGGCCAGTGCGCAATGCTCTGCGTGCCGGGCGTTGGAGAGGCGCTGTTTTCCATTACATCCTCCCCGACAAACAAAGAGTACCAGGAGTTCTCCATCAAGGAGTGCGGTACTTTAACGAATTATCTTCACAACATGTCCGTAGGAGATGAAATCTTGGTTCGTGGACCGTATGGAAATCATTTCCCGGTAGAAACCGTATTAAAAGGACAGGATCTGCTGTTCATCGCCGGAGGTATCGGACTTGCTCCACTGCGTTCTGTTATTAATTACGTACTGGACAATCGTGATAACTACGGTACCGTAGATATCGTTTACGGTTCCCGTTCCAAAGACGATCTGGTACAGTTAAAAGAGATCCAGGAAGTATGGGCGAAAGCAAAAGATGTCAACGTGCATCTGACGATTGACCGTGAACAGGAAGGCTGGGACGGCCATGTAGGATTCGTTCCGAACTATGTAAAAGAACTGAATATGTCTGTTGACAAAACAGCTCTGATCTGCGGACCGCCGATCATGATCAAATTTGTTCTTCAGGGACTTCAGGAGCTGGGCTATGAGAAAACACAGGTTTACACCACTTTGGAGCTTCGTATGAAATGCGGTATCGGAAAATGCGGCCGCTGCAACATCGGAGACAAATACGTCTGCAAAGACGGCCCGGTTTTCCGCTGCGACGAGATTGACGAATTACCGAACGAATATTAAACGGAGGTTGAAGAAAATGCAGGAAATGGTAAATATTTACGTTTACGGCAAAAAGTATTCCGTACCTGGCGATCTGACCATCATGACCGCTATGGAGTACGCCGGATATCAGTTAAAACGCGGATGCGGATGCCGTCACGGATTCTGCGGTGCATGTGCGACCATCTACAGAATCAAAGGAAAAAATGAACTGAAAACCTGTCTGGCATGTCAGACACAGGTAGAAGACGGCATGTATATCGCAAGCCTTCCGTTCTATCCGATCGACAAGAGAACATACGATATCGAAGAGATCAGCGCAGAGCAGAGAGTCATGATGGATCTGTATCCGGAAATCTACAGCTGCGTTGGATGTAATGCATGTACCAAAGGATGTCCGCAGAGCCTGAACGTTATGCAGTATATTGCATACGCACAGAGAGGCGACTTCAAGAAATGTGCAGAAGAGTCCTTCGACTGCATCGGCTGCGGAATCTGTGCATCCCGCTGTCCGGCTGGTATCTCCCATCCGATGGTAGGAGAGCTGGCAAGACGTCTGAACGGAAAATACATTGCTCCGAAGTCTGAACATGTAAAGAACCGTGTAGCAGAGATCAAAGAAGGAAAATTCGATGATCTGATCGAGCAGGTTATGCAGAAACCGATCGAAGAAATGCAGGAACTTTACAACAACCGTGAGATCGAGAAATAAGGAGGGAATTTCGAATGTATACACTGGCCAATATGCAGGACTCTATTAAAAAGGTAGAAGCTACCAGAGCCCAGAGAATGGCAACAGAGCCAAGAAGAATGACAGCGGATGAGAAAGATGCCCTTCTTGCAGCATATCATCCGGACTATAAAGAGGAAGGCTTCATCACCCTGAAAGTCGGCCCGAACAAAGGTGAGAAAGTTCCGACAGAGCTCGGCTATCTGCTGGAGTCCAACAGCCGTATCCTCGGTGTTGACATCGACCTTGACAAAGTAGATTATGACGTAGATGTACTGGTTATCGGTGCCGGTGGAGCAGGTTCTTCTGCAGCTATCGAGGCTCACGAGGCTGGCGCAAACGTTATGATTACCACCAAACTGAGAATTGGTGATGCAAACACCATGATGGCAGAAGGTGGAATCCAGGCAGCGGACAAAGAAAACGATTCCCCGGCACAGCATTATCTGGATGCGTTCGGCGGCGGACACTTTGCTGCAAGACCGGAACTGCTCCGCAAACTGGTTATGGAAGCTCCGGATGCAATCTCCTGGCTGGAAAACCTGGGCGTTATGTTTGATAAAGATGAGAATGGCCGTATGGTAACTACGCACGGCGGCGGAACTTCCAGAAAACGTATGCATGCATGCCGTGACTACTCTGGAGCAGAGATCATGAGAACACTGCGTGATGAAGTCATCAACCGCGGTATTCCGGTGATCGAGTTCTCTTCCGCAGTAGAGCTGATCAAAGACGATAAGGGACAGGTTGCAGGTGCTGTTCTCCAGAACATGGAGACTGGCGAGTACCAGGTAGCAAAGGCAAAAAACCGTTATCATCGCAACAGGTGGTGCGGGACGTCTTCACTACAACAACTTCCCGACATCCAACCATTACGGTGCAACCGCTGACGGTCTGATCCTTGGATACCGTGCAGGCGCTCCGCTTCTGTATCAGGATACCATTCAGTACCATCCGACCGGAGCCGCTTACCCGGCTCAGATCTTCGGTGCTCTGGTAACCGAGAAAGTACGTTCTCTGGGCGCAATGCTCGTAAACGTAGACGGCGAAGCATTCATGCATCCGCTGGAAACCCGTGATGTATCTGCAGCAAGCATCATCCGCGAGTGCTCCGACGACCGCAACGAGGGCGTTGAGACTCCACAGGGCAAGGCTGTATGGCTGGATACTCCAATGATCGAGCTGATCCACGGAGAAGGCACCATTGAGAAGAGAATCCCGGCTATGTTCCGTATGTTCATGCAGTATGGCATCGATATGAGAAAAGAGCCGATCCTGGTTTACCCGACGCTGCATTATCAGAACGGTGGACTGGAAATCAACGGCGAAGGCTTTACCAACACCGTAAGCAACCTGCTCGTAGCAGGTGAGGCAGTTGGAGGAATCCACGGAAGAAACCGTCTGATGGGTAACTCTCTGCTGGATGTTATCGTATTTGGCCGTGATGCAGGAAAAGCTGCAGCAGCAAAAGCAAAAGACGTAACACTTGGAAAGATGAATCTGGATCATGTGGAGAAATATGCTGAGACCTTAAAAGAGGCAGGCATTGACACCGGTATGGTATCTCCGCAGCTTCTGCCGGATTATGCAGGAAAGAGACACCTGTAAAATGCAGTAACCGCGAAAAAGCGTGGCCCGGGGCAGAAATACTGTCCCTGGACACGCTTTCCGTGCTGAAAATCCATTGGATGATCGGTATGATAAAATAGCAAGGAAAGAAAGGTGGAGAATCCCATGCGTGAAATTCAGGCTAGTACCATTACGGATGTGGTAGAGAAACTTTGTATCGAAGCAAACTACCATCTTCCGGAAGACGTAAAATGTGCCATCACAGGCTGCCGTGCCTGCGAGGATGGCGAGATTGCAAAAGGTGTTCTGGACAAAATCGTAGAAAATTATGAGATCGCAGACGCACAGAACGTGCCGATCTGCCAGGATACCGGAATGGCATGTGTTTTCCTGGAAATCGGACAGGATGTGCACATCGCAGGAGGAGATCTTGCAGAGGCAGTCAACGAAGGTGTCAGAAGAGGATATGACAAAGGATACTTAAGAAAATCCGTTGTCAAAGATCCGGTCAGAAGAGGAAACACCGGCGACAATACACCGGCTATGCTCTACACCGAGATCGTTCCTGGCGATCAGATCAAAGTAACCGTAGGCCCGAAAGGCTTCGGAAGCGAAAATATGAGTATGATCCGTATGTTCAAACCGTCCGCAGGTCTTCAGGGAATCAAGGATTTCATCCTGGAAGTTGTTGAGACAGCAGGCCCGAACCCATGCCCGCCTATGGTAGTCGGCGTTGGTATCGGCGGAACCTTCGATAAATGTGCACTGCTTGCGAAAAAAGCACTGATGCGCCCGATCGATTCCGAGAACCCGGATCCGTTCTACGCAGATCTGGAAAAAGAAATGCTGGAGAAAGTCAACAAACTCGGCATCGGACCGCAGGGCTTTGGCGGAAAAACCACAGCCATCGGCCTCAATATCGAGACAATGCCGACTCATATTGCGGGAATGCCGTGTGCAGTCAACATCAACTGCCATGTTACCCGTCATAAAACGGAGGTGATCTGATCATGGAAAAACATATTCAGCTGCCTTTAACAGAAGAACTGGCAAAAACACTGCATGCCGGAGATACCGTATATCTGACCGGAACTATCTATACTTCCCGTGACGCCGGACATAAGAGAATGTGTGAAGCTCTCGCAAGAGGAGAAAAAATCCCGTTTGATCCGACAGACGCTACGATTTACTACGTAGGACCGACCCCTGCAAAACCAGGCCAGGTCATCGGATCTGCAGGTCCTACCACCAGCGGCCGTATGGATGCGTATGCTCCGACCATGATGTCCGTAGGCGCAAGAGGAATGATCGGTAAAGGCGCACGTCTTCCGGAAGTTGTAGAAGCCATGAAGAAATATCATGGCGTATACTCGGAGCCATCGGCGGAGCCGGCGCACTGCTTGCAAAATGCATCAAAAAAGCAGAGCTGATCGCATACGAAGATCTTGGCGCAGAAGCACTTCGCCGTCTGGAAGTAGAGGATATGCCGCTTTTCGTTATCATCGACTGTGAGGGAAATAACCTGTATGAGATGGGAAGAAAAGAGTATTTAGAAGCGCATAAAGAAGACTAAAGGTTATGCTTCGACGGGTATCTGTGAATGATGATAACGACGAAATAGCATAATACAAGAGAGACCATAGAGCTGTCTGAAAAAATCAGACAGCTCTCAAGCTGAAAAGGCATCAGGGCATTGACACTTGCAAGCGACTTTCGGCAGAAAAAGAAATGAAAGAGGAAGAAAAACATGACTGTAGAAATGATAAGCCACTTACTGGAAGCACTGATGATCCTGTGCTTTGGCCTGTCCTGGCCGCTGTCCATTTATAAATCCTGGACTTCAAGAACAGCAAAAGGAAAGAGCCTTTACTTTGAGGTGTTCATCTGGATCGGATATATTTTCGGTATTGCCAACAAATTCATCAGCTATATGAACAACCCGGACAAAGACTGGATCTTTTTCCTTGCGTGGGCTTTCTATTTCCTGAACATTGCAGAGATCACGGTAGATATGGTGCTGTACTTCCGCAATGTAAAACTGGATAAGAAAAGAGAAGCAGAGAAATAAGACAGCGGAATACAGTTAAACGAATCCCCGTCCGTGCGGCAGATTATGCTGCATGGGCGGGGATTCTTACGTTTGTCTTAAGTTGCCTTACGATTTCTAAGATGGATTGCATGGTGGGGAGATCGTTTGATATAATGGGAGTATCAGAAACGAAAGCCAAAAATCGGAAGGGAGGATTTTTATGAGACGGTATGCATGGGTAACAGCAGTGTGTCTGGCGGCACTGATGGCAGGCGGATGCGGAAATCAGACAGGGCAGGAAACCAAACAAAATTCGGTGAGCGTATCGGAGAGTGCAGCATCCGGTGAACCAGAGGCAAAATCAGATGATGTGGGATCGGATGGAGATGCGGTGAAAGAGGCCGGGGATGGTTTGGAGAACGACGAAGAAGGAAAAAACGAAAAAGGAGCTTCCGCCGTAAAACTGGAAGAGGGAGAAATCTACCGGGATGATCTGGACGGGGATGCGTCAGAGGAAGAAGTTTCTTTTTCTTTTGAGGGTGATGGAAAAAATGGTCATGACTTCGAAAACTATAAGTATATTCTGACGCTCAAACTATGGAGAGCATGTGAAGCAGTTCGAGATCCTGGGCGGATATGAAGCAACCTGGATAATACGAACAAAGAGTGGTGGCCACTATTTGTATCAGGAATCGTATCACGAAGACGGACTATATTCGGTAACCGTTTTCCGGGTATCATCGGATGAAGCTGTGGACCTTGGCTGTCTGGATGGAAGAATTGGAGATAACGGTATAGAAGATGTCAATGCGTTTTCCTGGGTGGAAAGAATCAATCTGCTGGGAACGTATGCCGGGGAACGGAACGTCGGGGGTCGGAAGCGAGGGACTTCCGGAGGCGAAAGAAGATGCATGGACAATTTTCTGGGACAAAAAACCGCTCGTCCTGAAGCAGGAACTGGAAGTTATTGTTCAAAACGAAGACGGAAGTACAGAAAACAGAGTCCTTCCGGCAGGTACGGAACTGATTCCACAGGAAACCGATAAAGAAACGTATCTGGATGCAGAAACTTCGGATGGAACACGGTGCCGGATTGAAGTGGAGACAGAAGACGGATATACTTATATGATTCACGGGGTAGATGAGCATGCATATTTTGCAGATCTTCCGTATGCCGGATAAAGCCGCGAAAAGAAGGGATTGCAGGAACGGAAAAAGATAGGTATACTGTGTATAGAATCTGCTTGACTTAAAGTGCACTTCATAGTTTAGAATAAAGAAAGCTGGAGATTTGCAGTGTCAGAAAAGAGAAGGTTCTGGCAGAGCAGAGGTTTCAGCTTTCTTTTTATGTTGTACCGTAGTGGATACGAAAGAAAAGAGTTGAAAAACGAAAACGAGGTGAAATGTTTTGGAGGCAAGAGAGGTACTGGAAAAAGTAAAAAAACAACGAAATCTCTATCGAAGAGGCAGAAAAATATTTCAAAAAGAGCCGTTCGAGGAGATGGGATATGCGAAGCTTGACACGCATCGTGAAATCCGAAGCGGGTTTCCGGAGGTGATTTTCTGTGCGCGGAAGGCGGATGCGCATCTGCTGGAAATTTTTACGCGTCTCTATGCGCAGGACGGCGAGGTTTTCGGAACGAGAGCCAGTGAGCACCAGTATGAGCTGATCCGGGAAAAGTTTCCGGAAGTGGTTTATGATCCGCTGTCGCATATTTTAAAAATAGAGAAGAAAGACAAAAAGCGAATCGGAAAAATTGCTGTCTGTACGGCGGGAACCGCAGACATTTCCGTTGCTGAGGAAGCGGCGCAGACGGCAGAATACTTCGGAGCAAACGTCGAGCGAATTTATGATGTCGGCGTGAGTGGTATCCACCGTCTGCTGTCACGCCTCGATACGATTCAGAGTGCCAACTGCGTTGTTGCCGTTGCCGGTATGGAAGGAGCGCTGGCAAGCGTGCTCGGCGGCCTGGTGGATAAGCCGGTCATCGCAGTTCCGACCTCTGTGGGCTACGGGGCCAGCATGAACGGTCTTTCGGCGCTGCTTACGATGATTAATTCCTGTGCGAACGGAATTGCTGTCGTAAACATCGACAACGGTTATGGGGCCGGATATATTGCAACACAGATTAACAGAATGGGAGTGCATAAAGATGAGTAAAAGTTTATATCTGGAGTGCGGGAGCGGAATCAGCGGGGATATGACCGTTGCGGCTCTGCTCGATCTGGGAGCAGATCAGGAGGTACTGGAGAAGGCACTGGCAAGCCTTCAGCTGCGGGATACAAAACTGCCGTTACGAGAGTGAAAAAATCGGGGGCTGGATGCCTGCGACTTCAATGTCATTCTGGATGCGGAGCATGAGAACCACGATCATGATATGGCGTATCTGCATGGGGATATGGCAAAAGCGCATGCACATGGAGAGGAGCATGTACACCATCATGAGCATACGCACGATCATGAGCATGTACATGACCAGAAACATACACACAGCCATGACCAGGAACACGCAGGAGAGCATCAGCACCATCATGAGCACCGCGGCCTGCCGGAGATTCTTGCCATTATCCGCCGCGGTGATGCTGACACCGGGAGCGAGAGCTGCGGCAGAGCGGATTTTTCCAGATTCTTGCAGAAGCAGAAGCAAAAGCGCACGGTGTGCCGCTCGATCAGGTGCATTTTCACGAGGTAGGAGCGGTCGATTCCATCGTAGATATTGTTGCCGCCGCCGTCTGCCTGGACAACCTGGCGCCGGACGAGGTGATTGTGACGGGGCTCTGCGAGGGAAGCGGTTTTATCCGATGCCAGCATGGACTGATCCCGGTTCCGGTACCGGCCGTTTTAAATATCGTGCAGACGCACGGCCTGACGCTTATTCCAACCGGAATCAAGGGCGAGCTTGTTACACCGACCGGTGCAGCTATTGTTGCTGCTATCCGAACAAAAGAGAAACTTCCGTCCTCATTTAAATGCACGAAAACAGGTCTTGGAGCCGGAAAACGGACGTATGAGCGGCCGTCACTTTTACGGGCTATGATGCTGGAAACCGAGGAAAATGACGAAAAAGATACGATCTGGAAGCTGGAATGCAATATCGACGACTGCACCGGTGAGGCACTCGGTTACTGTATGGGAAAACTGCTGCAGGCAGGTGCAAGGGATGTTCATTATATTCCGGTCTATATGAAGAAAAACCGTCCAGCATATCAGCTGGATGTGATCTGCGAGGAAGAAAAGCGGGAAACACTGGAGAATATTATTTTCACGGAGACAACCACGATCGGAATCCGTCGCTGCCAGATGGAGCGTACCGTGATGAAACGCGAATTTGCAACGATCACGACCGAATACGGGGATGCCGCTGTCAAGATCTGCCGTCATGGAGAGATAGAAAAAGTTTACCCGGAGTACGAGAGTGCCGCACTCATTGCTGAAAAAAGCGGTATGCCGGTTGGTGAGGCCGGTGCGTGGATCGTACAGAAATATAAAGAAGGAAAGTAAAAAACATGAGATATTTGAAACCACATTTTTACGATCAGTTTACATGCACAGCAGGAGATTGTCCGGATACCTGCTGCGCCGGCTGGCAGATTGTGATCGACGAGGATTCTCTGGAGCGGTACGGAAAGGAGCAGGGCGAGTTTGGAAAACGTCTGCGCAATTCCATCGACTGGGAAGAGGAGTGTTTCTATCAGAAGAACCGCCGCTGTGCTTTTTTGAATGATGAGAATCTCTGTGACCTCTACAAGGCACTGGGCCCGGATGCGCTTTGCGATACGTGCCGTCTGTACCCGAGACATACGGAAGAATATGAGGGACTGCGGGAGCTTTCCCTGTCCCTTTCCTGCCCGGAGGCGGCGCGAATCATTCTGTCCTGCCAGGAGCCGGTGCGCTTCCTTGCGGAGGAGACCGACGAGGAGGATGATTTCGAAGAGTTCGATTTCATGATGTTCTCGCAGCTGGAAGATACCAGAGATGTTCTGTTCAAAATTCTGCAGAACCGTACGATGCCGCTGCAGGAGCGCATGAGGCGGCGGAACAGCTTGCCGAACAGTATCAGATCTGCATGGAAGAACAGCGGGAATACGATATTGATGATCTGCTTCGGAAATATGAGAAGCATTTGGAAGAGGGAACCTTAAGCGAGTGCGCGGCGGAAAGTCTGGCCCAAAAAGGTGTGGACGCTGCGGGATTCCACGTATGGGAACGTCAGAGAAAAGAACTGGCTGTTCTCCGAAGCCTCGAGCGCCTGCGCCCGGAATGGGATGAGGTGCTTGACGGTACAGAAAAAGTGCTGTACCAGAATGGCGAATCTGCTTACCAGGCCATCTGTGAAGAATTCCACCGCACCTTTGGAGCGAAAAGCAGCCGTCGTGCCGAGTGGGAAAACATAGGCGAGCAGCTTCTGATGTTCTTCGTCCTATACCTATTTCTGCGGTGCCGTTCTACGATGATATGGTCTGTTCCAAAATGGAACTTGCCCTTTTCTCCGTTCGCTGGATCCAGGAAATCCTGCTTGCGCGGTGGCTGGAAAACGGAAAAACACTTTCCATGCATGACGTTGAGGAGCTTTCCTGGCGTTACGCACGCGAGGTTGAGCATTCCGACGATAACCTGAATGCGCTCGAGGACTGGCTGTTTGAGACTTACGCGCCGGAAGGATGTGTACTGGAAGAAGAACAGGAATAGAAGAGGAAGAAAAATCATGCAGGAAAAGCAAAAGAAATGGATGCTGCGTATTGCGCTTTATCTGGTTGGAATTATCGTGCTGGCACTTGGCATCACATTGAATACAAAGACGAACCTCGGCGTGTCGCCCATTATCTCCATGCCGTACGCTGTGGCACAGATTTTTGGCTATGAAACAGGAACGGCAGTCTTTGTGGCGTATCTGATCTTTATCGTATTGCAGATTGTGCTGCTGAAAGGAAAATTTCGACCGTTCCAGCTCTTACAGGTTGCGGCCAGCTACCTGACCAGCGCCTTTATTACCATCTTTGACCGGGTTCTCCCGGTACCTGAACAGATGGGAAGCCGGCTTCTTGTCCTTGCCCTTGCTATCATCCTGACGGGAATCGGCGCTGCTGTCACCGTAGATGTCAACATTGTCCCAAATCCGGCGGACGGACTGGCAAGAGTTCTCGGTGAGCGCTGTGGAAAAAATATGGGATTCGGAAAAAATCTTTTCGATTTCTCTGCCCTTGTCATCTCCCTTGCTATCGGAATGATCGGTGCAGGACGACCGGTGGGAATCGGAAGCGGCACTGTTGTAGCCATGGTCTGCACGGGAAGAGTGATCGCGCTGTTTAACTATTTTGGAAAGAAGAAAATAGAAGAAATCACAATCGCATAGCACGCCAATACCCCTGTCGAAAAACCTTGAGTTTTCGGTGGGGGTTTGTTATAATAAAAGACAGCGAAAGAAAAATTTTTTGATTTGTCATAAGGCGTTTGTTTGCGTTATGAGAAGTGCGAAGGAGGAAGTGGCAAATGAACTTAGTTATTACGATGAGCCGCCGGTTTGGTACTGGGGCGAGTATTATTGCGAAAGAACTTTCCGAGAGACTGCATATCCCGGTATATGATAAGGACGATGTAGAGCACGGCATGCGTGAAAATGCCTTTGAATCTGAGGCGGATGCGATCCGCGAGCTGGCGAAACAGCCGTGTATTATCATTGGACGGTGTGCTTCGGAGTTTCTGAAAGATAAAAGCAACGTCATCAATATTTATGTCTGCGCGGACAAAGAGGACCGGATCAAACGTATCATGAAGCTGTTTTCCCTGACAAGAGAGGCGGCTGAGGTGATGCTGGAAGAGACAGACAAGCAGCGTGCCGAGTATTATTACAAAAATACCGGAAAGACATGGGGCGATGTCAATAACTACCATATGATCCTGAATACCTCGGATCTTGGCATCGAGAACTGTGCCGATATTCTGATGCGGTATTTTGAAATGAAAGATTATATCTAAGAGATATTTAAAAAGAAATACATAAAAAATCAGGTGCTTCCCGAAAAAGAGAAGCACCTGATTTTTTGTGCGGTTTAGTAAGCCTGATACGTATTGCAATAACTCCGGCTGGAGAAGTAATTCTGTTTCAGAACCAGGAACAGTTCGGCATCGGTTGCATATTTGTACGGATACAGATAGAAAATACCGACAAGATTGCAGGTGATTCCGGAAAGAATATACCATCCGATAAAGGAGAGATCAAGAATAAATGTATTCATCTTTTCACCGTTCATCATTTCACGGCTGATGCGGAATGCTTCTTCGGTCGAAAGTTCTGGGTAGTCGGCGAGAAGATAAGGAACCATGCGGTATTCATAAGCTTTCACAATTCCAGGAATCAGAAGAAGCAGCGACCAGAGGAATATATAAAGATTTTTTAAAAACAGAGTCCACACAGTTTTTCCATAGTAGCCGTTCTGGAATCCGAACAGTATGTTGCCAAGTCCCGCTTTTTCCATCGAGTTTTCAATGAAAAACCTCGAGCCTCCTACCTCAAATGGTGCAAGAACAAAAATACGGATCAGAATAAAGGCAAGACCAATGACAAGAAGTACAATGCCGCTGAAGACAGTAAAAACAAATTTAACCGGTCCAAGCGGGGTGAATCTTTCTGCAAAGGATTCCACATTGAAGTTATCGGAAGAAATCGTAAATCCAGATATACCGACCGAGTTAGTCTGATTGCTGTCATTGTTGGAATTTCCAGAATTAGAAGTACCGCTTCCGACCAGCAGAGTCAGAATCAAGGCGGCTACCACACAGATCCAGTAATTGCGTAAAAATGCGGCTTTTCCGCGGGTTTTCAGTTCCTCTCGAGTCCACATAAAAAAGACCTCCCTCTTAATGTAAGTGTAAACAGCAGATAATTCTGCTAAGTCACGATCATCTTACCATGGGGCAGGTGAAATATCAAGACAGCTTAAGGAAAGTTTAAGAAATTGGCAGAAAGATTAAAGTGGAAATGTGCATTCTTAAATAAAGATTTTACTTGTGAAGCGGGGATGAATGTGCTATAATCTCTCCGGTGCGTCAGAACGCAGCGGGGCCGGGTTTCTCCGGGGTGCGTTCTGAAAAAAGAAACCTGTACGTTGAATTGACAAAGAGAGCGAGGAATCTACGTGTATCTGACAAAGGGCGAGTTTCTGCAGAAATTTGGGATTCTGCCGCAGGAATTTGAAGAGGCAGATATTTCCTGGGAAGAACTGCTGGAAATTGCGGATGATTATGAACGGCGCCGGCCGACGCTGGAAAAGATCCGAAAAGAATTCGTAGCAGAATTTTTGCAGGACAAGGAAAAAGAGATCGGACTGCAGTCGTACCACAGCCGCCTGAAGGACACCGAACATCTGGTGGAAAAGCTGGTGCGCAAGCGTCTGGAAAATTATGCAAAATACCGGAAAATGGATGCGACAAACTATATGCGTTATGTGACAGACCTGATCGGAATCCGGGGACTTTTGCTGTATCGGGAGGACTGGGTAAACTTCCATAAATATATTACCCACTGGTTTAAAAACGATCCGGAAAAATACATCCGTGATTACGGCCGTGACTACGACAAAAATGCGTCGGGCTATATGGCAGAGCCGCCGAAAGTCCATACAAGACTTGGCGATTACGCCGACATCTATGTGAACTGGATTCCGGAGGAGAACATTCTGGACCGGAAACATTACCGTGCGGTGCATTACATTGTCATTTACCGCGGCGTCTACATTGAAATTCAGATTAAGACGCTGTTCGAGGAGGGCTGGGGAGAGATTGACCACAGCATTCTTTATCCGCGGCGCAAGGGAAACGCCATGCTGACAGAGTTTTCCGAGCTGCTGAACCGTCTGGCGGGCATGGGAGATGAGATGGGATCGTTCTACCGCCGTCTCCAGGTTGTGCCGGATGAGAAGTTCCAGAGCAAGGAAACGATCGTGCGCAAGCGTGAATTAAAACCGCAGGTCAAGGCAGCGGTAGAAAAACGCGATCTGAACGAAATTCATACGATGGATGATGCCGTCTGGAGCATACTGAAAGAATAAAACTGCTTTTCAGACATGGGAAAGGATAAAAAATGGATGGAAGAAACACGGGCCGCATGGGCTTCTCTCATGCAGCAGAGGACTCTGCGGAGAATATGATGGCGGCAGTCAAAGCCGGAAAAATCCGAAAACATCTGATGGGAAATACCTCGCCGATCCGCTATGGAACAATGGAAAAACGCGAGATGACCGAATATACCGACTTTGTCCGGACGAAACTCTGTTATGAAATTCTGAATCTGCCCGGGGAGGAAAAATGAATACAAACATCGGTGTACAAGGGGTACAAACGAGATAAAATAGAAATGAGGGGCGATAGAGCGGAAATGTCAGATTTTCCACTCTATCTGAACACGGTCGCTGGTGCCTTGATTGTAGAGATCAAACCATCGGCGGCTTTTCTTTTGTCGTCAAAATCTATGCTGTCCCAGTTGTCGAGATAATAGGATAACTTCTTTATCTGCTGGGGAGATATGGTTTCAACGCTCAATTCAGCGATTGCCTTTGAAATGGTCTGGCGTCGGGTGTCCAGTTCTTCAATTTTTTTGTTAGCGTAGGCAATGTAATATGATTTACAAGAAATAACATATCGTGCAATGATGGGAGAATTTATTATCTATTATCGTGGAAAAATCGTTGGCGGTATATATGATGATAGGTTACTGGTAAAACCAACAAAGTCTGCAATTTCTTATATGCCAACAGTTACTTATGAAATTCCATACGAAAATGCCAAAGAAATGTTATTGGTGGAAGAAATTGATAATAAAGATTTTCTGACGGGGTTATTTAATGTGATGTATGATGAACTACCAACGCCAAAACCTAAAAAGAAAAAATAAACAGTTTCTAACTTGACAATTTCATATCCATACACACAAAGCAGTTAGTCTTAGGATTGACTGCTTTTTTCTTACCAAAATTATAGATTGGAGTGATGAAATGATATACTCTTAGAACTTTTTAACAAGATTATTGAAGCATAAAATTTTATTGTAGTGCTGATATGAGAATGATATAATTGGGATATGAAATATACAAATAAATCTGTTGAAAAATGAGGTGTCAAAATATGGCAAATGAATTACTGGAAAACTTGGATAGACTTCATACAACTGAACTTGGCGTTATTCGAATTAAAAAGAACTTATCTTTGAATGTAGAAAACGTGATTGAATGGTGTAAAGAAAAAATCAGTCTTTCTAATGCGAAAATCATAAGAAAAGGGAAAAACTGGTATATAACGATTGATAATTGTATTATAACGGTAAATGCGTACAGTTATACCGTTATCACTGCTCACAAAGTAAAATGATGAATTTTTCTATAAAGGAATTAAATGCATTTGCAGTTATTGGGCAGGAAGTAGAACTGACTAATTATCAAAAAAAGAATATTCAGATTAGTACACAGTTTTGGAGAAAATTTAACAGTAGTTTGAAGAAATCATATCTTTCACAATCGGGAAATTGGGTAAAATATGCTTTTATGGAACGAAGAAATGGAAACCTTTATTATTTCTGTTCTATACCAAAGAGAACTATTCTTCCAGACAACTTTCTGTATAAAGAAATACCGTCATATAAATATTTGGTCGTGGAGCATATTGGTGCTATGGGGAAAATATATGAAACTTATAGAAAAATTTATCAGGAAATTATTCCTAATACACCATATACCCCTATAAAAAATATTATCCTGCACTTTGAAAAATATGATTACCGTTTCCATTGGAATAGAGATAATTCAGTTATTGAAATTTGGATACCTATTCAAGATTAGAAGCAATTCCATATCCATACACACAAAGCAGTTAGTCTTAGGATTGACTGCTTTTTAAAAAGACACCATTTAGGTGTAATGATGTCTTTTGGGTGTTATTTTATAGTCATATCAAGGCTCATTCAATCGTGGTAAATTAGTGGTAAAATGAATGGTTTTCTATACTCCAAAATGCTTGAAAGTATAGTGGTTATGCGAATAATCCAAAATTAGATATAAAATTGATATTACATGATATATTATTTCATAAGATTGACAAAGAAGAATGTTTGTGCTATTCTATATAAAAATATATCTCCAAAGGGGAGCAAGATATGAACTTTCATTTAACCGATCAGCGTAAAAAGAAAATCAACTCTGTACAATCCAAACCGATGAAACATTGTGCAGAGTATAGCGTATAAATGACGCATTTCGATTTCATCGGGAAGCCATAAAGGGGATTTTATACCCATTTTGAGAAAATGGCTTTCCATGCAGTTATAATGTGTACGGGGCTATGGACAATGTTTTGTCCATAGCCTTTTGTTTTTGGCGTTGCTATGCCAAAGGCAGAAGGCGGATACACTTGTGTATCTCTGCTTTCTGCCTTTTCTTTTTCCAAATATATTAAGAAAGGTTTTTTAAAAATGAGCTTATTAGAAATTGAAGGACTAACACATTCTTTTGGTGAAAACCTGCTTTACAAAAATGCAGGCTTCACACTCAATAGAGGAGAACATATTGGCATTGTCGGGCAGAACGGAACCGGCAAAAGCACTTTAATCAAAATCTGTACAGAGCAGATCATACCAGACAGCGGGCGCATTGTCTGGCAACCGAATACTACGATTGGCTATTTAGACCAATATGCGGAAATCGACCATACCTTAACGATGAAAGAATTTCTCAAATCCGCTTTCACAAAGTTATTTGAAATGGAGGCACAGGCGTTGCAGCTCTATGAAAAAGCTGCTGACGGTGATATGAAAAGCCTTGAACTGGCCGCCCGTTATCAGGAACAGCTTGAAGCCCATGACTTTTATTCGATAGATACCGCTATTGATCGTGTCGCCAATGGGTTAGGACTTCTTGCGATTGGCCTTGACCGTCCGATTGCTGAAATGAGTGGCGGCCAGCGAGCAAAAGTGATTTTGGCAAAGCTACTGCTTGAAAAACCAGATGTATTGCTATTAGATGAGCCGACAAATTTTCTTGATAAAGATCATGTTGCATGGCTGGCGGAATACCTATCCTCTTTGGAAAATGCTTTTTTAGTTGTTTCCCATGATTTTGACTTTTTGGATAAAATCGCAAATCGTATCTGCGATATAGATAATGACACAATAACAAAGTATTATGGCACTTATTCTGAATTTCTGCGAAAAAAGACACTGTTGCGGGAAGATTACATTCGTCAATACTCAGCGCAACAAAAGGAGATCAAAAAACAGAGGAGTTCATTAGGAAAAATATTGCTGGACGAAAAGCAAAAATGGCGAGAGGGCGACAAAAACAGCTTGATCGAATGGACAAAATGGAGGCTTTGGAACAGAAAGAGATTATTCCTTATTTTCATTTTCCTGTTTTACCGCTGACAAATACGGAGCATCTGCTGGTCAAACATCTGGCAGTTGGTTATCACTATCCAGTTCTATCAGATATTGATTTTAGCATAAAAGGCGGGCAAAAAGTTGTTATCACTGGCTTTAATGGAATTGGGAAATCTACTTTGCTCAAGACATTAATTGGACAAATCCCGTCCATGCAAGGTCATTTCAAATTTTCCGATCAAGTTACCCTTGGATATTTTGAGCAGGACTTAATATGGGACGAACCTGAACAGACACCAATTCAAATTGTTTCCAATGTCCATCCTGATATGGTCATAAAAGATGTTCGCAAACATTTAGCCCGGTGTGGAATTTCCAGTAAGCACGCAATGCAAGCGATTGGAACATTAAGTGGAGGTGAGCAGGCGAAAGTAAAAATGTGTTTGCTAACACTGATTCCCTGCAATTTTCTAATTATGGACGAACCCACAAATCATCTGGATGTTCAGGCAAAGGAAGCATTGAAATCAGCTCTTATGGATTTTGCGGGTACTGTATTGCTCGTATCACATGAAGAAGCATTTTATCGTGAGTGGGCACAGAGAGTTATTAGTGTCGAGAAATAGAAAATAGAATTAAGTATAGTATGAGGTCTATGATTTTCTGCTGAAGAATTGGCATAAATTGAAATTCAGTCCCCCGATCCAGACCGAAGTAGCCATAGAGCGAAAAATCAATCCCAAACGAATGCAGCGCGAAATTCAAAGTCAACTGCAAGATAAAGGCATTGGCACAAAGGCACAGCAGGCGTTGAAACTCCAGCATGAGCAATGTAAGCTGGAACGGAAAACCAAGAGCCGTGAGCAGAAAGAGGCTGAGAAAGACCGTCAGTTTGCCATACGGCAGGAAAAGAAGAAAGCCAAGCACAGAGGAAGATAACATGAAGATAGAATGGATTTTATGCCCCTTTTGCGGCAGCAAAACGCGATTGAAAATCCGCGATGATACAGTACTGGAAAACTTTCCGTTATATTGTCCTAAATGCAAACATGAAACCCTGATTACAGTAAGAAAACTAAATTTATCCATCGTTCAAGAGCCAGACGCACAGACGCAGAGCCGATAATACACAAGGTAAATTCACTTGTGGTTATCGGTCCTTTTTTATTTCAATATACGACGAGAGCCTGCCCCGCCCAACGGGGAAAGAAAAAAACCGTAGCTGGGCAGGTTGATTTTGTGCGCTTACTCTACATACTCTGGCGGCGGTTTTGAGAAATCAGAGCCGCCGTTTCTTTTCGCCTATCCTAAACCAACGACGACCTAACACCGTGTAAATCCACGGCGGCATATAGGAGGATTGCCGCCGTGTCTATTTTTGCCTATTTTCACAGCACCCCATGACCTGCACCAGCTAAAAAAAAGCCTGTTCCCAGCAG
>ENA-OQED01000110-OQED01000110.1-human-gut-metagenome-genome-assembly--contig:-NODE-110-length-31395-cov-1.328355_pt1 | contig 31395 bp, 33 predicted proteins | sample MGYA00242790_ERZ504625 | MGnify/ENA primary metagenome ERZ504625 (study PRJEB26092, sample SAMD00036345) | human gut metagenome | host: Homo sapiens | study: EMG produced TPA metagenomics assembly of...
GTCAGCTTGACGTCATTGCCGCGCTCCGACTGCAGGAGCTGCGAGAGAGGGCCGAGGCGGCTCATATCGGCCGTCAGGCCGAGCAACGCCTGGTTGGCGTGACCCTCGATGCCGGCGCTGCCGATGTTCTCGCCGTTGTAGCCCGTGACGGCAGCCATGGTCGTGCCGAACGGGTAGACGCGGCTGCCGTCCTGGCGCGTCTCGGCCAGGATCTGGCCGTCGGCCGCGAGGATGGAGCCGCGCTGGATGTCGGCCCGAGCCGCCGCACGCCTCATGTTGAGCGGGTTCTTGGCGAGGTCGTCCGCCTCCCAAGTCGAAAGGTAGATGATATAGACAGCCAGCAGTCCGAACAGGACCATCGCAAAAGATGCCGCCCTGAGGACCTGCCGCTTGATTTTCCAATCAGACATTTTTCCTCTCCTTTGACAGAGACAGGAGCATGCCGAGCAAGATAAAGCCCGACACCATCGAGCTGCCGCCGTAGCTGATGAACGGCAGCGTGATGCCCGTCAGCGGCAGGAATTTCGTCACGCCGGCAATGATGATGAAGGCCTGCATGAGGAGCAGTGCACTGCATCCGGCCGCGAGCAGCAGCTCTTTCTCCTGCGGGCACGAGAGCGCGATGCAGATGCCGCGCCAGAAGGCCATGACATAACAGGCCATGAGCATCAGCGAGGCGATGAGACCCATCTCCTCCGCGATGGCAGCGAAAATGAAGTCCGTGTGTACCTCGGGGATGAAGCCCGGATGGCCGTAGCCGAAGCCCGTGCCCCAGACACCGCCCGTACCGAAGGCGAAGAGCGACTGGACGACCTGATAGGCCATGCCGTTTGGGTCCTGCCAGGGGTTGAGCCAGATGTCGAAGCGCACGCGCACGTGGGCAAAGCCCATGTAGCAGATGGTCGCGGCAAGGCCCATGAAGAGCAACGCCAAGAAGACATAGGACTTGCTCCCCGTCGCCATGTACGTCATGAGCACGGCAATGCCGAAGAAGAGCAGTGCCGAGCCGAGGTCCTTCTCCACGACGAACATCAGCACCGCGATGCTCCAGATGCAGATGAGCGGCGCGATGAAGCGCAGCGGCGGCAACTGCAGGAAGAGCAGGCGGCGCTTCGGCAGGGATAAGACCTTGCGGTGATCCGAGAGGTACGCCGCGAGGAACAGGACGATGAGAATCTTGCCGAATTCCGACGGCTGCACCGAAAACGGCCCGAGCACGAGCCAGTTGCGGCTGCCGCCGATCTCTGTGCCGAAGAGAATGGGCAGGAAGAGCACGACGACGCAGCAGATTCCCGTGATGTACGGGTAGTCGACGAGCCTGACGATGCGGCTCCAGAAGCGGATGACGAGGAACATCAGGACCATCGCGATGAGCAGCCAGCGCAACTGCGGTATGAGCAGTGCGGGCTTTAGGCGGGCGATCTCGACGACGCCGACACTCGCGAGTAGCATGACGAGCGGAAAGAGGCACGTGTCCATGTACCGGCGCACGAGGACGCCCTGCAGGATGACGGCCGCGACGATGACGGCTGCGAGCCACGGCAGGTACGCGATGCCCAGGAGGTCCTGCGTGTGGACGACGCCCGGCTGCGGATGCGCCTTGAGGTAGAGCACAGCGAGTCCGGAAATCAGGATGCCGAACGGCGGTAAGAGAAGACTCCAGTTCTTCATACGCCGTACACCACCACGACTGCCGTGACATTGTCGCGCCCGCCCGAGCGCAGTGCCGCCTCGATGAGGGCCCTGGCCGGGTCCTGCTGCCCCTGCTGCAGGATGGATGCGATCTCTTCCTCTCGGACCATGTTCATGAGGCCGTCTGTCGCCAGGAGCAGGATATCCCCCGTCCGGACGTCAAAGCGGCCGCTGTCCACCTCGAGCGCTTCCGCGACGCCGACGGCGCGCGTCAGCATGTTCTTCTGCGGATGGATGCGCGCCTCTGCCTCCGTGATCTCGCCGTGCTCGACGAGGTCCTCGACATACGAATGGTCGCGCGTGACCTGATGCAGCACACCGTCGCGCAGGAGGTAGAGGCGGCTGTCCCCGACATGGGCCCAGAAGGCCAGCCCCTGCTCCGTGTGCAGCAGCGTCGCCGTCGTCCCCATGCCCTGGCAGTCAGGATTCTCTGCCACCGTGGCGAGGATCTCGCGGTTGGCGCGGTGGATGGCGCGGCAGAGCGCCTGCTCCTCAATCGATCCGCAGTCAGCGAGATCGTCCCGCACTGCCTTGACGAGGATGTGGCTCGCGACTTCTCCGGCCGCATGGCCGCCCATGCCGTCTGCCACGACGTAGACCTCCGGGTCGAATACCGCAGCGCTGTCCTCATTGATCGGCCGCACACAGCCGACATCGGTCGCTTCATAAACCTTACTCAAAATTCTCACCTCTCGAACCGAAGGGTGACGAGCCCGATGCGGATCTTGTCACCAGGGCGAAGGTATGCCCTGCCCTCCAGGATTTGACCGTTCACATACGTATGGTTGATGCTGCCGAGATCTTCGATGACGTACTGATTGCCATGGCGATAGATCTGCGCATGATGATGCGAAACATAGCCCTCGGGTATCACAATGTGGTTGTCGCGCCGCGCCCCACCATGAGCTGTTCGCCGAACGCAAAGCGCTTGCCCGCGAGTTCCGACTCCGGCGTCTCCAGCACAGAAACGACGGCCTCCTGCGGTTTCGTCTCCGGCCTGCGTATGGCCGCTGACTGCTTGCGCACCGCCCCGAAGAGGCGCCTTGAGAGCGTCACCGTGAACCACAGGAGCCAAAGGAGCATACCATATTCGAGCACCACGCGGATGCCTTTGAGAAAAACGGCTGTCACCGCCAATTATATCACCTCATATCGCAGGACCGTCATGCCGATCCGTATCTTGTCCCCATGCTGCAGGCGGCAGGAATCGATGCGCCGCCCGTTGACGAACGTGCCATTCGTGCTCTGTGCATCGTAGAGCTCGTGGCGATGGTGCTCGTACGAGATCCAGGCGTGGAGCCGCGAGGCATTCGTGTCTGTCAGGATGAACTCGTTCTTGTCACGCCGGCCGATGTAGACCTGCTTCTCCCCGATCTCGAGGTAGGCATCGAGGTCGGGACCCTCGACGACAGTCAGCGAAGCCATCGCGTGGAAGGCCGGCAGGTTGAGCGGTACGCGGCCGTCAAGCGACGGCCGCTTCTGGAGGACGAGCGTGTTGGCCGAGATGTCCTCCACCTCGTCTGAGCGCCCGCAGCGCAGCTTGTAGACACCGCGACTCAGCTTGCCGCTCTGCTCCATGCGCACGGTGATGACACCGTCCGCCGCGCAGTCCTGCAGGATGATCTGGCGCGCTGCCATCGTCCTGAGGTCCTCGATGACGCGCCGCGCACAGAGGCGGTGGTAGTCCTCCGGATTCAGCGAGAAGATGAATGCCGTGTCGATATCCTGCCGCCTCTTGCCAGAGGACTGGCGCTTGACCTCACGCTCAAGGCCGTTCATGAGCTCGACAGCCTCAAGGCTGCTGCTGAACTTCTTGTTGAAGAAGCCCTCGATATGATTTGCCAGATACGATTCCCATGTCCCTAGGCCCATGGTTTTCGCCTCCGTTTCTTTTGCTATAACCACTATCCGTACATTATAGCAGATATCGGATGAAAAAGCTGTGAATTTATTGGGAAATGGTCACTCTTCCAGGTGCTTATTGCGGAGCTGGCCGCAGGCTGCCTGGATGTCCGTCCCCATCTCGCGCCGCACCGTGACCGTCAGATGATGCGCCGTGAGATAGTGCTCGAACCAGTCGATGCGTGCGGCAGACGGGCGCAGCAGATGACGCTCAGCCACAGGATTGATGGGGATGAGATTGACGCTGGCCAGCTGGCCGCGCAGTAGTGAGACGAGTTCTCTTGCCTGCGCCTCCCCGTCATTGACGTGATCGATGAGGATGTACTCGTACGTCACGCGGCGCTTCGTCATCTCCGCGTAGTGGCGCGCCGCGCGCACGACATCAGCGAGCGGGTACTTGCGATTGATTGGCATGAGCTCGCTGCGGAGTTCCTGGTTCGGCGCGTGCAACGAGACAGAGAGCGAGATGGGGATTCCCTCATCTGCGAGCTTGTACATCTGCGGCACGATGCCGGAAGTCGAGATCGTGATGCTGCGGTAGCTCAGGCCGAGGACGTATTCCTCGTGCAACAGTCGGATGAAGCCGAGCACGTTCTCGTAGTTCATCAGAGGCTCACCCGAGCCCATGATGACGACGGTGTCGACCTTCCCCCCGCGCCCTTCCCCGCGCAGCATGTCGTTTATCGCGATGGCCTGCGAGAGGATCTCGCCCTTCGTCAGGTTGCGCGCCATGCCGTGCAGCGTCGATGCGCAGAAAGCACAGCCCATGTTGCAGCCAGCCTGCGTCGAGACGCAGATGCTATTGCCGTAGGGCTGGCGCATGAGCACTGTCTCTACGGCCGTGCCGTCAGCAAATTCCAGCAGGAACTTCGTCGTGTGGCCGTCGGCCGAATCGAGGCGGTCCTTGAGGCGCGAGCGGCCAATCGCCAGCGAAGAAGCCAGCTCCTCGCGCAGCTTCTTCGAGAGGTTCGTCATATCACCGAAGCTCGTGGCACCGCGCTGGTACATCCACTCCGCGATCTGCTTGGCGCGGTACTTCGGCAGCGAGAACGGCTGCAGCGCTGCCTGGAGTTCCTGGCAGGTCAACCCAAAAATATCGTTCAACGTCTTATCCTTTCTTGTCTGTCTTGCTTGTCTTTTTCATGCGGCAGATGAAGAAGCCATCCGTGCCGTCGACATGCGGCAGCAGCTGGACCATCTTCGACTCCGCATGCTTCGTCGGCAGCGGCAGGTAATGGCCCGTCGTCTCCAAGGCGAACTCCGGATGCGCTTCGAGGAAGCGGCTGACGACGCCCTGATTCTCGGCGAGCTCGATCGTGCAGGTGCTATAGACGAGCACCCCGCCCGGCTTGACGGCCCTCGCTGCGCTCTCGAGAATGGAAAGCTGCAGGTCAGGCAAGGCCGCGATCTCGTCTGCCGTCTTGCGCCAGCGGGCATCCGGCTTGCGGCGCAGCACGCCGAGACCGGAACACGGCGCGTCGACGAGGACGCGGTCGGCCATCGCCTCGTACTGCTCGCCGATCTCTCGCGCGTCAATCTCCTCCGTCTCGATGATCTGGATGCCGAGGCGCGCGGCATTCTCCTCGATGCGCTGGAGCTTGTGGTCGTAGATGTCGCCGGCGAGGATGCGGCCCTTGTCGTGCATGAGCGCCGCCATGTGTGTCGTCTTGCCGCCCGGTGCCGCACAGCAGTCGATAATGAACTCTCCAAGCTGCGGCCCTACGACGTGTGCGACGAGCATCGAGCTCTCATCCTGCACCTGGCAGCGCCCCTGCTGCAGCGGTGCGAGCGCATCGAGTGCGCCGTGACGGCGCACGAGGATGCCCTCGGGAGCCCAGAGCGAAGGCTCGACTTCCGCGCCTGCCTGCCTGAGTTCTTCGAGCAGCGCATCGCGTTCCGTGCGCAGCGTATTCGTGCGCACGGAGAGGAGAGGCTGCTCATTGTCAAAGCGGCAGAGTCTCTCCGCCGCCTCAAATCCGACGTCTTGACCCAGCGGCGCACGAGCCACTCCGGATGCTGGCTGGAGAGGGCGAGGTTTTCCGTCGCATGGCCCTTCCCGCTCGGGAATGCGGCCTTCTCCGGCTCGCGCACTGCCGTGCGCAGCACGGCATTGACAAAGCCCGCGAGCCCTTTCATGCCCATGCCCTTGGCCAGCTCTACAGCCGTGTTGCAGGCTGCCGAAGCCGGCACCTTGTCGAGGTAGAAGAGCTGGTAGAGACCGAGCCGCAGGATCTCGCGGACGAGCGGCTGGATTTTGCGCACGGGTCGGTTGACGTAGCGGCGCAGGATCCAGTCGAGCGTACCGCCGGCCTTGACCGCGCCGTAGACGAGCTCCGTGACAAAGCGGCGGTCCTGCTCGCCAAGCTCTGCCTGGCGCAGTGCCTTGGCAAGCGCCACATTGGCATAGGCGCCATTCTCATGTACTTCGTATAGGATGCGGACTGCCGTCTCGCGCGCTTTATCCATAGATCCACCTCATTTGTCTTGCCTTTTGACTACGTATCGTATCACTCATTGTTTCTCTTTCGGTTTCGGTATGATGATCTTCTCGAGCTGTGCCCGCACCTCCTCGATGTCGACGTGCGTGTTGTAGCACGGTCCGTTCGGACGGATGTTGAGCACGCCGACGGCCGGCAGCGGGTAGACGTCCTGGATGCCGCTCATGAGGTCACGTTCGCAGGCAATGGCCAGCACGGCTTTCGGCTTCGTCTTGTAGACAATCTGGCGCGCAAGCGTGCCGCCTGTCGCCACGAAGAAGTGGAAGCCCATTTCATGCGACAGCGTCACGAGGGCGCCGATATCGCAGCGGCCGCAGCGCTTGCAGTTCTCCGGGTCCCGCGTGATCTTGTGCGGGCATGAGGCGAGCTGCAGGCAGTGCGGTGTCACGACGAGCAGCCGGTCGGCTGGCACGCGGATGCCCATGCGGTTGAACAGGAGATTGCTCACCGCGATGAAGGAGCCCTCGAGCTTGCGGCGCCCGGATGCCGAAGATGCTGCCAAGGCGCACGGCCAGCGGGAAGAGCAGGTTGATGAGCTCATACGTCTGGCGCTGCAGGAACGGCAGGTACGGCAGATGTGCGACAGCGAGGACCATGTTGAAGATGCTGAAGAACGCCCCTGCCACCAAAAAGGTGAACACAGCGCCGATGAGCCAGGGCAGCATGGGCTGGATGGCGCGGAGCCCCGGCACGCCGATGTACCAGATGGCGTAGAGGATGACCGCCATGAGGACGGCCGTCAGAGAGAGCATGCCGATGAACAGCCGCTTCTTCGGGCGCCCCGTCAGCACGTGGTCATTCTTTGCTTTTGTCATATTCAATCCTCAAACGTTGCGGGCAGAGCAATCGCGTGACCATTGAGGTAATCCTTCGCGGCCATGCGCTTCTTGCCAGGCGCTTGGAGCTCCGTGATCTCGAGCACGCCGTCGCCCGCTGCTACAAAGAGGCCTTCTTTCTTGTCGGCCCTAAGGATGGTGCCCGGCTGCGCTTCCGTCTTCTCAGTCGTACAGCGCGTGCGCCAGATCTTGTATTTCTTGCCTGCAAGGAAGGTGTAAGCCCCCGGCCACGAGTCGAGGCCGCGCACGAGATTGTGTATCTTCTGTGCACAGTCCTGCCAGTGGATGTGGCCCGTCTCCTTCGTCAGCATCGGCGCGTAATTCGACTCGCCCGTCTGCGGGATGCGCTTGAGCGTCCCGGCCGAGAGCTCCTCGAGCGTATCGATGAGCACCTTGGCGCCGAGCGCCATGAGGCCGTCGTGCACCTCCTCGAGCGTCGTGTCCGGACCGATTGGGAACTCCGCCTTCAGCAGCATGTCGCCCGTGTCGAGCCCAGCGTCCATGAACATCGTCGTGATCCCCGTCTTCTTCTCTCCGTCGATGACGCACCACTGCATCGGCGCCGCGCCGCGGTAACGCGGCAAGAGTGAACCGTGTACATTGATGCAGCCATAAGGCGGGATGTCGAGGATGCGCTGCGAGAGGATCTGGCCGAAGGCCACGACGACCATGAGGTCGGGCTTCTGCTCTTCGAGGAAGGCCGTGAAGTCTTCCTCCTTGATTCTCTTCGGCTGCCAGACCGGCAGGCCGTGCGCCTCCGCCCAGGCCTTGACCGGCGACGGCACGAGCTTCTGGCCGCGCCCTCTCGGCTTGTCGGGCTGCGTCACGACGCCGATGACGTCGCAGTGCTCATAAAGAGCTGCGAGGCACGGCACGGCAAATTCCGGCGTGCCCATGAAAATGACTCGGAATTTTTTCACGCCTGATTCCCCCTGTGCAGACTCTTTGCGATATCGATGAAGAGCTGGCCCTCGAGATGGTCGAGCTCATGCTGGATGCAGCGTGCCAGAAGGCCCGTCGCCGTCAAATGCTGCTTCTTGCCGCGGCGGTTGAGGAACTCCACCTTGACCTTCGCTGCGCGCTCCACCTCGCCGTAGATGCCCGGCACGGAGAGGCATCCCTCAGTATCCGTTGCCGTGCCCTCGCGGAAGGTGATGACCGGGTTGATGAGCTCGATGAGCCCGTGGTCGTCCTGGCAGTCGATGACGACGACGCGGATGGGACGGCCGATCTGCGGCGCAGCGAGGCCGACGCCGTCGCTCTCGTACATCGTGACGGCCATGTCGTCGAGCAGCTTGCGCAGTCCCTTGTCGATCTTCTCCACCGGAGCGCAGACCTCCTTGAGGACCGGCGCCCCTGCTTTCTTGATTTCCAGTATTGCCATAAAGAAAAATCTCCTTTTATCTGTCTGATTGCTTGTCTCATCAGTCGGATATCCGCATATCCATAACACTGACGCGCCAGGTTGCCTGACGCGTCAATTCATTGCTACATTCTCATTTGCCAGACTTGCCCTTGCAGGAAGCTGCCTTGACCATAATCGCAAGGACGAGCTCCGCCGCCTTCTTCAGGGATGGCAGCGGCAGGTACTCAAAGCGGCCGTGGAAGTTCGCACCGCCCGTGAAGATATTCGGGCACGGCAGACCCATGAACGAGAGGCGTGCGCCGTCAGTGCCGCCGCGGATGGGCTGGACATCCGGCTCGATGCCGATCTCCTCCATCGCCTCGCGCGCGAGCTCCACGACATAGAGATTGCCGTCCTCGATCTTCTCGAGCATGTTGTAGTAGACATCGCGGTGATGCACCTCGACGGAGCCCTCACCGTACTTCTTGTTGAAGAATGCGGCCATATCGTCAAGCAGTGCCTTGCGCCGCTCGAAGTGTGCGCGGTCGTGGTCGCGCACGAGCATCTCCATCGTGACGAGCTCGACACTGCCCGCGACTGTGTGAACATGGAAGAAGCCCTCATGCCCCTCCGTGTACTCCGGCTTCTCGCCGGCCGGCAACATCTGCTGCCACTCCGCAGCCATCGAGACGGCATTCTTCATCTTGCCCTTCGCGTCGCCCGTGTGGACGCTGCGGCCATGGAAGAGGATGGTCGGGTTCGCCGCATTGAAGTTCTCGTACTCCAGCCCGCCGAGCTCGCCGCCGTCGACCGTGTAGGCAAAATCCGCGCCGAACGCCTTGACATCGAAGCGGTCTGCACTGCGGCCCGTCTCCTCATCCGGCGTGAAGCCCAGGCGGATCTTGCCGTGCGAGATCTCCGGGTGCGCCATGAGGTATTCCGCAGCGCTGACGATGGCCGTGACGCCGGCCTTGTCATCTGCACCCAAAAGCGTCGTGCCGTCTGTCATCATGATGTCCTGGCCCTTGTAGCGCTCGATGCCCGGGAAGTCCGCGACCGAGAAGACGATTCCCTTCGCTTCGTTCAGCACGATATCGCCGCCCGCATACGCGTGGATGATCTGCTCATGGATGGGGCCGCCCGCCGCATCAGGACTCGTGTCGAGATGCGAGATAAAGCCGACGACAGGCGAATCGTCCCCGTTGTTCGCCGGCAGCGTCGCCATGACGTAGCCGTGCTCGTCCACCGTCACCTCCGTGAGGCCGATGGACCGAAGCTCGTCAGCCAAGTGCTTGGCCAACACCATCTGGCCGGGCGTCGACGGGCATTCCTTGTCGTTTGCCTCATCCGACTGTGTATTGAAGGAAATATAGTCGCGGAACCGCTTCACGACGGTTTCCATCTTGATTTCCATTGTCATTCCAATCACCTCATATGATAGTCATCATATAATTATATCAATATTACGGAACATCGACAAGTCAGCGCGCCGCGTTTCCTCTGCCATCGGGCTGCGTCAGAGGAATCTCCCCCCTCGTGCACGAAGTGGTGGATGGTGAACTGCTGGAAGGTCATAGCTGCCGGCGAGAGTGGCCGCGAAGTGTTCCAGGCGATGCCGACGGCGCGCTTGCAGAGCGGGAAGAATATCGGCACGAAGACGACGCCGAGGTGCTCTGTGCATGGCACGTGCGGCAGGACGCTGACGCCGAGATGCGCCGCGACGAAAGAGACGAGCGTGTGGACTTCATCGCCCTCGAAGACGATCTGCGGATGGCTCTCTGCGAGGTCGAGGAACTGGTTGACCTGCTGGCGCAGCGTGTACTCGGGCTTCAAAGCGACGAACGGCTCATCCCCGACTTCGCGCAGGCTGACGCGCGACTTCTGCGCGAGCGGATGATCCTCCGGCACGACGAGGAACATTTCCTCCGACCAGAGGTACATCCAGGCCGTATCCGGCTCATTCATCGTCGAGCAGAGGCAGATATCCGTCTCGCCGCTCGTCAGCTGCTCGGCGAGCATCGAAGAACTCTGCTGGTTAAGCTTGACATCGATGTGCGGGTAGCGCTCATGGAACTGGCGCAGGATCAGCGGCAGGAACGTGTCGCCGAGCGAGTGCAGGAAGGAGAGATGCACGACGCCTGCACCGCCGTTGTCGAGTTCGATCTCCTGTTCCGCCAGCGCGAGCTCGCGGATCACGCGGTCGACGTGGAACAGGAATTTCTGCCCGGCCTCCGTCAGATCCGAGGTGCGGCCATGGCGTTCAAACAGGGTGACGCCGAGCTCCTGCTCCAATTTCTGGATGGATCGAGAAAGAGCCGACTGCGAGACGGCCATCTCTTCGGCTGCCTGCGTGAAGTGACGGCACTTGGCCATCGCCTGGAAGTACTTCAGTTGTGTCAATTCCATTTTGTTCCTCGTTTCTTGCATATCGTGCATAATTACTTTAGGTTATAGTCTATTATATGCACGGTAACCTAGGCTGACAACGTTTTCCTGCTTCATTTCTATGATTATTTTGCATTATATTCATGTACACAAGGAATCTCACATGCATTTTCTGCAAAAAGCGGCAGGGATCGCCATGATCATGCACAATTTGCATCCTATTTGTGAAAATTATACATTAGACGTGCTCTCTGAAGAGGACTATACTAAGTTCCAGATTTCATTCATAGATATTTTAGATAAGCAGGTGAACGCATTGAATTATCGGATCCCCTCGGATTATGTTGAAGCGCTCCGTGCAGAGACTGGCATGTCAGCGGGCGATGCCCATCGCATGCTGACGGTCGCGCACTGCACGGCGGTCCATCATCCGCGCCATCATCATAAGAAACAGGTTTCGCTTGGAAAGGAGTCTTCTGTCATGGCAGATCCAGCTACCCCGACGCGCCTCTGGACGCGTGACTACGTATTTGACATCAGTATCAACTTCCTCGTCTACTCGGTCCACTTCCTCTTGATGCTCTGGTCTACGGCCTATGCCATCCACACCTGGAATGCTTCCATCAGCATGGCCGGCCTCGCCTCTGGCCTCTTCATCGTCGGTGCCCTGGCCGCCCGCATCCCGGCCGGACGCTTCATCGATTTTGTCGGCCGCCGCAAGATGTTCCTCGCGGGCACGCTGATGTTCTTCCTGCTCGTCCTCTGCTACGAGCTCGCGCCGTCGCTCGAGGTCTTCATGTTCGTCCGCTTCCTGCATGGTCTGTCTTTCGGCACGACCTCGACGGCAGCGAGCACGGTCGTCGCCGCACTCGTCCCGCTCAAGCGCATGGGCACGGGCATCGGCTACTTCACGCTCGGCGTCACGATGGCTTCGGCCATCGGCCCCTTCATCGCCATGAACCTCACGTCCGCCAAGGAATTCACGCTCGCCATTGAGATCTGCGCAGCCGCAACCTTCCTGATTTTCGCGCTCTCCTTCTTCATCAAGGCGCCGGAGCGCACGATTCTGCCAGAAGAGAAAGCAGATCTCCACAAGATTTCGTTCGACCGCTTCTTCTCCATCAAGGCACTCGCCATCTCCTGCATCGCCCTGATGGCCGGTGTCTGCTACTCCACGGTCCTGAGCTTCCTCGGCGCCTACACGGCTCACATCGGCATCACGGGCATCGGCGCGACGGGCTTCTTTCTCTGCTTCGCCGCTACTTCCTTCATCAGCCGCCCGCTGACTGGCTACCTGCTCGACCACTTCGGCGGCAACATCGTCATCTACCCGTCACTCATCTGCATGGCCGTCGCCATGGGCTTCATTGGTACGGCCAGCACGGACGCAGCCATGCTGATTGGCGCACTCTTCCTCGGCTTCGGCTACGGCACGACGACGGCTTCCTGCCATGCTCTTGCCGTCCACTGCGCACCAATGCATCAGGTCGGCGTCGCGACGAGTACTTACTTCGTCCTGCTTGACTTCGGCATCGGCGTCGGCCCATACACGCTCGGCAGCTTTGTCCCGGCCTCGGCTTCTCCTCGTCTACATCGCAGCCGGTGCCATCTCCCTCATCGGCATCGTCCTCTACTACTACCTGCTCGCCCGCCATCACCGCTTCACGCGCCATCAGATGGACCGCGACAGCGAAGCTAAGACGATCATCGCCCAGCGCCGCCAGCGCTTCTACGAGAAGCGCCTTGCTGCACACTGAGATCTGCATCCCCTGCTCAACAGAAATACGGTATCCTAGACGGATACCGTATTTTTTGTTGCCGATTCACTTTGTCCGATATGCATCAGCTGTCGAGCATCGCTTCTGGTTCAGATGGTAGATGCGCATGGCATTCTTGTAGAATACCTCATCCCAATGCTCCTCTGGGATGATTTCCTTCGTGAAGGAGATGTAGTCCCCGAGATTGGCAAGCGGCCAGTCCGTGCCGAACATGAAGCGGTCGTAGAGGTCGAGGTATTCGAGCCAGCCCTTGAGGCGTTCGATGTAGAAATGCTTCTTCTCGCAGAAAGCCCCAAAATCCGGGATCTTGCGCTCTAAAAGGCCCGAGAGGTCTGCCGCCACATTGGGGTTCTTCTCAATGACGGCTGCCGCATCCGTAAACCACGGCTCGCCAAAGTGGCACATGACGAACCGCACCTTGCGGAACTTCGTCGCCGCCTCATCCATGACGAGCGGATGGCTGTACTTCAAGAGTGCGTTGTCCGTCGCCGTCAGGCCCGTATGGACCGCGACCGGCTTGTCGTAGCGCGCGGCGAGCTCGTAGACTGGCGCGAGCCTGTCGTCGTAGAGGTAAAACGAAGCGTAGCCCGGGTAGAGCTTGATGCCGACACAGCGATCGCTCCTCAAATGCTGCTCGATGAGATGGAGCTTCTGCGGCAGCTTCTCCATGTCGAATACCTGGCTGTCAAGCCCGATGCAGTACGAAAGGAAGGGCGGATACGCTGGCGCGAGCGCTTCGACGGGCAGATTGCCCATGACGATGCCGTGCACCATGCCGCGCATCCTGTACTGCTCGAGCAGGTGGTCGGCGCTGTTCTCGTGCTCGGCTGCCTTCGCGATCTCGTCAAAGTAGGCATCCGACCCAAAGTGAAGATGTGCATCGATGATTTTCATTGCTTACCCCTTATCTTGGCGCATCGCCTCAAAGGCGCGCAAAGGCCTCCACGGCGAGTCTTGCCATATATCTGGCAGCCGGTCCGAGTGCTGCCGGATCAACGTGGAATTTCGGATTGTGGTTAGCCGGCGACTTGCCCGTGCCGACGAGCACGAATACGCCGGGGATCTCCTCCTGGTAGTAGGCGAAATCCTCGCCGGCCAGATTGACGGGCGCGGGCACGACGTTCAGCCCCGCCTCCTTCGCCACCTCGATGGCAAAGTCCGTCCAGTCCGGCGTGTTATCCGTCGCCGGCGGGCCGGCATACCAGGTGAGTTCTGCATGACCGCCAAAGGATGCGGCCTGCCCCTCTGCCAGCTCGTAGATGCGTTTCTTGATGAGCTTCCGGTCCTCTGCCGTCAGGCAGCGCACCGTGCCCTCAAGCCACGAGGATTCAGGGATGACGTTCCAGGTATTGCCGCTCTCGATGTGCGTGATGGAGACGAGGCCCGGGTGTGCCGGGTCGATATTACGCGAGACGATGCTCTGCGCAGCCGTGACGAAGCTCGCGGCCATGACGATGGGGTCGATGCCGCGCTCCGGATGAGCTGCATGCGTGCCCTTGCCGTGGAACGTCACGGTGAACTTGTCGACAGACGCCGTCACCGCGCCCGAGCGGATGCCGAGCGTGCCGACATCGTAGAGCGGCGAGGTGTGCAGGCCAAAGATGGCCTGTACGTCCTTGAGCACCCCCGTCTCCATGACCTTGCGCGCGCCGCCCGGCGCCTCTTCTGCCGGCTGGAAGATCAGGTAGACTGTGCCGCGAAGCTCGCGCTCCTTCGCCTTGAGCAGGTACGCCGAGCCGAGCACCGCACTGATGTGGAAGTCATGGCCGCAGGCATGCATGCGGCCCGCGTGCTCAGACGCGTAGGCAAGACCCGACTCCTCCTGGATCGGCAGGCCGTCGATATCGCAGCGCAGCGCGATGAACGGCGCCTCACCTGTGCCAACCTTGGCGACAAGGCCCGCCTTGAGCGGCAGGTCGAGGACCTCGATGCCAGCAGCCGCGAGGTCCTCTCGGAGGCGCTTTGTCGTCTCGACTTCCTCGTAGGAGAGTTCCGGGTGGCGGTGGAACCAGTAAAATTCATCGGTTATCTTCTGGAAGATGTCCTGTTCGTTCATATCTATCCCTCCCTATCTATATACATAGTTAATTAATATGTTTTACTGATATTGTAATATAGAGCGATGATACTGTCAATCTCTGCAAATAGAAAAACTCCTGGCACCAGAAGGCGCCAGAAGTCTGCCAAGTCTTATTCAGAGAGCGGCTTCATCGTCGGGAAGAGCAGGACGTCGCGGATGGACGGCGCGTCCGTCAGCAGCATGACGAGGCGGTCGATGCCGATGCCGACACCGCCCGTCGGCGGCAGGCCGTACTCCATGGCCGTGATGTAGTCGCGGTCCATGACGTGAGCCTCATCGTCGCCGGCTTCGCGCTGCTTGAGCTGATCGAGGAAGCGGCCTTCCTGGTCGATCGGGTCGTTGAGCTCCGTGAAGCCATTGGCCAGCTCGCGGCCGTAGATGAAGAACTCGAAGCGGTCGGTGATGCGCGGGTCTTCCGGATTGCGCTTCGCGAGCGGCGAGATCTCCGTCGGATGGCCCGTGATGAACGTCGGCTGCATCAGTGTCTCCTCGACCTTCTCCTCGAAGGCCTGGTTGAGGATGCCGCCGATGCCGTGGCGCGGCTCGTACGGGACGCCGATCTCGTCAGCCATCTTGTGGGCCTCTTCGACGGTCTTACAAGAGAGGAAATCCTTGCCCGTCGCCTCTTTGACGGCATCGTTCATGCTGATGCGCTTGACCTCGAGAGATCGATCTCGACGCCCTGGTAATTGATGACCGGCGTGCCGAGAACGCTCTTGGCGGCATTGACGACAATGCCTTCCGTGATGTCCATCATGTCCGTGTAGTCAGCGTACGCCTGGTAGAACTCGATCGTCGTGAACTCCGGGTTGTGGCGGACATCCATGCCCTCGTTGCGGAAGACGCGACCCATCTCGTAGACGCGGTCGAAACCGCCGATGACGAGGCGCTTGAGGTTGAGCTCCGTCGCGATGCGCAGGTAGAGGTCGATGTCGAGTGCATTGTGGTGCGTGACGAACGGGCGCGCTGCTGCGCCGCCGGCGATCGTCGAGAGTACCGGCGTCTCGACCTCGAGGTAATCGCGATCATCGAGGTACGTGCGGATGGACTGGATGATCTTCGTGCGCTTGCGGAAGGTGTCACGGACCTCCGGGTTCATGATGAGGTCGAGGTAGCGCTGGCGGTAACGGATGTCGACGTCCTGCAGGCCGTGGAACTTCTCCGGCAGCGGGCGCAGCGACTTCGAGAGCAGGTCGAAGTCCTCGACGCGGACCGTCACCTCGCCGCGGTGCGTCTTGAAGACGATGCCGCGGATGCCGACGATGTCGCCGATATCGAGCTTCTTGAACTGGTTCTTGTACTTGTCCTCGCCGAGCACATCGATCTTGAAGTAGACCTGGATGTTGCCCGTGCGGTCGTTGAGCGTGCAGAACGACGCTTTGCCATGGCCGCGGATGGCCATGAGACGGCCAGCGATGCGGACCTCGCCGCCCTCTTCGTCACCCTCGAGGTATGCGTACTTCTCCTTGATTGGCTCTGCGTAGTCCGTGACATCGTAGCGATGGCCAAACGGCGGCACGCCCATCGCGCGGAATTCTTCCATCTTTTCGCGGCGGACCTTCATCATCTCATTGAGGTCTTCCACAGGAGCCTGCTGCCCCTTCTGCTTCTTATCTGCCATACTTTCCATTACTCCAATCTAAACGATCCGCTGCGCTCTCAGCCCTTGATTGCGAGGATCTCGTACTTGATGATGCCGGCCGGAGCGTGCACGTCGATGACGCTGCCGCTCTTCTGTCCGAGAAGTGCCTGGCCGAGCGGGGACTCATTCGAGATCTTGCCCTCGTCCGGGTCAGCCTCCGTCGAGCCGACGAGCATGAAGGTGTCCTCATCGCCGAACTCGATGTCCTTGACCGTGACCTTGCTGCCCATCTGGACGATGTCGCCGGCACCAGCCTTGATGATGTGCGAGTTGCGGATCTTGGCCGTGAGGTCCTGGATCTCGCCCTCGAGGAATGCCTGCTCGTTCTTGGCATCGTCGTACTCCGAGTTCTCGGAGAGGTCGCCCAGTGCGATGGCGGCCTTTAGGCGCTCTGCAATCTCGATGCGCTTGACGCTCTTGAGGTAGTTGAGCTTTTCTACGAGTTTATTATAGCCTTCTTCGGTCAGCATGACCTGTTTATCTGCCATGATAAAACGCCCCTTTATGTTTCAGTTTAACTTATTTATTATAATTTCTTTTCTCAGCTGTGTCAATCAAGGCGAGCTTCGCCGCGCGCGTCATCTTCTTGATGGCGGCCTCGCGCAAAAGTGCCTCTCCCTTCGTCGCGAAGGACTCGAAGTAGACGAGATGGACCGGGCGGTGCGAGCGCGTGTACTTCGCGCCGCGCCCTGCATTGTGCGCCTTGACGCGCCCCGCCAGGTCATTCGTCCAGCCCGTGTAGAGGCTGCCGTCCGCACATTCGAGGATGTAGGTGTAGGCCTCTGCCATCACTCCGGATACTTGATCTCGATGGTCTTGATGACAACGTCCTCGAGTGGGCGGTCGGCCATGTCTGTCTCCGAATGGCCGATGCGGCGCACGACATCCATGCCTTCCTTGACCTTGCCGAAGATCGTGTGATGGCCGTTGAGCCACGGCGTCTTGTCGAGTGTGATGAAGAACTGGCTGCCGCCCGTGTGCGGCATGCCCGTGTTGGCCATCGCGAGGATGCCCTCACCGTCGAAGCGCAGATCGTCGAGGAACTCATCCTCAATCGTGTAGCCCGGGCCGCCCATGCCCGTGCCCTCCGGATCGCCGCCCTGGATCATGAAGCCGTCGATGACGCGGTGGAAGATGACGCCATCGTAGAAGCCCTTCTCGGCGAGGTCGATGAAGTTCTCCGTCGTGATTGGCGTCTGGTCCTCAAAGAGCTCCACGCTGAAGTTGCCGAGGTTCGTCTCAAATACTGCAATGCGATTTACCATTTTCTTATCTCCTCCATGAACATCTTTGACGGTCTGGCCGTCTTGAATGCTTGTTGTTTTCTCACTGCCGGATGCGGCAAGGCAACTGCCCGTCATCACGAGCATGGCGAGCAGCAGCAAGAACACCTTCTTCATTTTACCTTATATCCTCCTATGTTTTCAATAGTCGACCGTCAGTCTGCAAGGAATTGGCCATCTTTGAGGCAGGCCTTTTCGCCCGGCGTGCGCGGCGACCAGACGGGAATGGAACGGCCTGCTCCGAAAAAGCCCTCTGGCGGCTGCCAGGCTGGATAGCCGACGGAGTGCATCGTGACGAGCGCGCGCACCTCCGTCTCGGCGCAGAACACCTTTGCGCCCTTGTCGATGCTCGGGCCCAGGCGGCCGTCGACGGGAAAGAAGGCCAGATCCGCCTCTAGCCCCTTGAGCTTCTTCATCTGCTTGCGGAAGGCGTTCTCGGCAAGCTTCCGCTGCTCCTGGGGCTCGCCCGTCCAGTCCCACCAGTTGAAGTCACCGGCATGGAAGAGCGTCACGCCCTCGTCCTTGAGCACGGCGCGGAACGATGTGCCGATGTCCGTCGAGTCGAAGGACTCCACGGCGATGTGCTCGTCCTGCCAGGATGCGTACGTCTTGAGGAAGACGAGCTTCGCCTGGTCAAAGCTGCTGAGGGCCTTTGTGCAGCGGATGTCATCGCTGAGGATGTAGCGTTCTGTCTTTGCCTCGTAAGCGCAGATGTGCGCATCGAAGTGGTCGAAGTGGCCGTGCGACGCGAAGAAGTAGAGGTGGTCAAAATCCGCCGCTTCGACGGCCGCATCGACGGCTCCCGCCGGGTCCTTGAAGTCATCGAATACGAGCAGTGTGCGGCCGACGCGCACGAGGAAGCCGCTGTTCAGCAGGTAGGTGATCTCAATCATGTGGATTCTTCCTTTCTTTTGGTAGAGGCTCAGCGCTCATCGTGCCATTTCAGATGCTCCGGATGCTCTAGCTGTACCTTGTCCTTGTTGATGAAGCGCCGGAAGGCGATGCCGGGCTCACTGAAGCCGCGGCCCATGACCTCGTTGGCCGACATGATGATCATGAAGGCGTGCGGGTCGACCGCATGCGCGATGAGCTTGATCTTGCTGACCTGCGTGAGCTTGACGACGACGAATACGACGTTGCGCTCCTTGCGCGTGAAGGCGCCCTGCCCGTGCAGGAAGGTCACGCCGCGGCCGACTTCCATGATGCCATCCGCAATCTGCTGCGCGCGATCCGAGATGATCAGCACGGCCTTGCGGCTGTTGAAACCCGCAATGACCTTGTCGGTGACCATCGCATTCATGTACATGCAGATCAGCGTGAACATCGCGGGGGCCACGCCGAACAGGAAAGCCGCCACGCACATAATCATGCAGTTGAAGGCGAAGATGACGCCGCCCATGTTGAGCGAGTAGTACTTCTTGGCGATGGCGCCGACGATGTCGAAGCCGCCTGTGCTGCCGTTCATGCGGAAGACGATGCCGTAGCCGATGCCGTTGAAGACACCGCCGAAGATGGCGGCGAGCATGATGTCATTGACAGGCGCGTAGGCATTGAGGAAGCGCGTGAGATCGAGGCACAGCGAGAAGATGCCCGTGCCGATGATGACATCGACCGTGTAGCCGTGCCCGAGCGTCTTCCAAGCTGCGAGGAGCAGCGGGATGTTGTAGAGGAAGGTCTGCAGGCCGATGGGCAGCTGCGCCAGGTAGTAGACGATGATTGCGATGCCCGTCGCGCCGCCCGTCAGGAGATGGGACGGCACGAGGAAGAGGTTGATGGAGCAGCTCGCGATCAGGCAGCCCACGGTGATGCCGAGATAGCGCAGCAGGCGGTGGCGCATCATCTTGAGGTGGATCATGGCCGTACCCCCTTGAGGACGGGTGGCTCTGCCTTCCCGAGTGCGGAGGTGTCGATTTCCTTCTCGGCAAAGCGCGGGTCGAGTTCCCCTTCTTCGGCGTCATCCTCGAGCGCCCGCTTCTCCGCCTCTTCCTCCGTCAGCGGCAGGGAGGTGATGCGCATCGACGTCATATAGCCGTCCTGCACATCGACGCCGAACAACAGGTGGTCGTGCGGATGGCCCTCGCGCGTGTAGATGTAGTACGCCGCCCCGTCGAGACGCTGACGCTCTGTCTTGCCGTACGTCTTCTGGATCCAGTACGAAGTCGCGCCGAGCCGGATGCCGTTCCTCGCCTCGTAGCGGTCGTTCTTGATGAGGAAGTCGACGACGTGGCCACTCTTGTCGACGGCGGCCTCGTAGTGGTCCTTGTAGACGTAGACCTTGACCGTCACGCCCTGGCGTATCTCCGTCCGGTCAAAGAGCGGCTCCCCCCACGCTTTGAAAAGCTCCGCTTCGCTCGCGCCGAGCATGGCGCCGCGGCAGGAAAAATCCGCATCCTGGAGCCCAGCTGCCTCTGAGCGCCCCGCTGGCAGGCAGAGTGCCGCCAAGACCAGCACGAGCGCCGTGAAGATGCCTAGATTCCTCTGCATCATCCCATCTCCTTTCTGTCTCCTATGCGTCAAAAAGCGAAATTACCCTCATGGAATACCTGCACCTCCGTGCCGTCACGGCGCGTGCCGACGATCTCGAGGTCGCGGCTGCCGACCATGAAGTCCTCGTGCATCAGCGAGTCGTTGACGCCGTGCTGCAGGAGCGTCACGCTGTCCATCTTCTCGCCGTCCTTGAGGCAGGTCGGATATGCCTTGCCGAGCGCCAGATGGCAGGCAGCGTTCTCGTCGAACAAGGTGTTGTAGAAGAGCACGCCGCTCTTCGAGATAGGCGAGTCATATGGCACGAGCGCCACTTCGCCGAGGAAGTGCGAGCCCTCGTCCGTCTCGATCAGCCCCCTGAGGATCTCCTCGCCCTTCTTCGCGGCGAAGTCTGTGACGCGGCCATTCTCGAAGCGCAGCCAGAAGTCCTCGATGAGATTGCCGTTGAAGTTCAACGGCTTCGTCACGTAGACAATGCCGTTGACACCGTCGCGCTTCGGCAGCGTGTAGACCTCTTCCGTCGGCATGTTTGCGGCAAACACCGTGCCAAGCTCCGACTTCTCGGCGCCCCCCGCCCAGATATGGCCCTCCGGCAGTTCGATAGTCAGGTCCGTGCCGAGGCGATTCGTGTAGTAGAGCTTCTGGAAGTCATTCGCGTTGAGGAAATCGGCCGCCTTGTGCAGGAAGGCGATGTGCTCCTGCCACGCCTTGACCGTGTCGATGCCCTCGCCGACGCGGACCGTCTTGTAGATTTCACGCCAAAGGCGTGCGACGGCCTCATCCTCTGGAAGCTCTGGGAAGACCTTCTTTGCCCAGCCCTTTGTCGGCACCGAGACGACGCACCATGTATTACGGTTGTTCATCAGGCGCTCCCGGTACTCCATGAGCGCCGCGCCCGCTGCCTGATTGGCCAGCTTGAGCTTCTCTGGGGCGATGTTGCCGAAGATCTCCGGGTCGCGCGCGGCGATTGAGACGAAGGCCGCTCCCTGCGCCGCATAGTCCTCATAGAAGGCGCGACGCCACTCGGGGAACTCTGTGAAGAGCGCTTTCTTGCCGCCCGCATAGCGGATGTGCGCGAGCTGCTCATCGTTCCAGCTCACGACGACATCGTGGGCGCCCGCCGCAAAGGCCTCCTTTGCGATGGCGCGAGCAAACTCTGCGCACTCGATTGGCGCATTGATGACGAGGATCTGCTCGCGCTGCAGATTGACGCCGACGCGCACGACGAGGCGTGCATAATTGTGCAGTAAATCCATATTCATGCCTTTTTCTCCTGTCTGACTACATTCTCACAAGCAATCGGTATCAAAGAGCAGCGTGACCGGGCCGTCATTGACAGAAGCCACCTTCATATCCGCGCCGAATTCACCGTGCTCCACCCGGAAGCCCTTCGCGCGCAAATTCTCCATGAAGCGCTCGTAGAGCGGCTCCGCAAGCTCCGGCTTGGCCGCGTGCGAGAATCCCGGGCGGCGCTTCTTGAGGTCGGCGTAGAGCGTGAACTGCGAGATGACGAGGAAGGCTCCGCCCACCTGGTCGATGCTCAGGTTCATCTTACCCGCCTCATCCGAGAAGACGCGCACATGGGCGACCTTCTCAGCCAGGCGGTCGCAGGCCGCCTCATCATCCTCAGGGCCAACGCCGAGCAGGACGAGGAAGCCCTGCTCTATGCGCCGTGTACCTTGCCCTCAATCTCGACGGATGCCTGCTGCACCCTTGTCACAACTGCTTTCATTTCTGTTCCTCCATATAGGGCTGCACGAATTTCCGGATGGTCCGGAAGTACGTCTGCTGATCTGCCTGACTCGCCGCCGCGTGCACGGCCCCCGGTATCATCAGCAGTTCCTTTTTCGGCGCATTGGCCGCCGCGTAGAGCTGCTCCGCCATGTTCGGTGGCACGAGCGTGTCCTTCGTGCCGTGGATGAAGAGGATTGGCACGCGGGCATGGCGCACAGCATCAATCGGCGCCGCATCGTGCAGGTTGAAACCCGCCACCTTCTCGCAGCGCCAGTTCAGGAGATTCATGGCCGGAAAGGCGGGCAGGCCGAACGAGTTCTCCATCTGCATGGCGATGAGCTCATCCGCATTTGTGTAGCCGCAGTCCTCCACCGCCGCGACGACTTCCGACGGCAGATCCTCGCGGCCCGCGGCCATCATGACCGTCGCCGCCCCCATCGAGACGCCGTGCAGCACGATCTTGGCCTGCGGATAGAACTCAGCAACTCGCTTTGCCCAGAGCACGATATCCTCGCTCTCGCGGTAGCCGAGCGTCAGATAGCGCCCGCCGCTGAGCCCCGAGGCCCGCAGGTCCGGCGTCAGCACGTGGTAGCCCATCGATAGGTAATGCTCCGCGATGTAATAGGAATTCTGCTGCGTGCAGCCGTAGCCGTGCGCGACGATGACCCACTTGTCCGTCGCGCGCTCCGGCTTGAAATGCGTCGCCGCGAGGTAGATGCCGTCCTCCGACTCGATGTTCCAGTTCTCCGAAGCGTAGTTCGGCTTGTCGAAATGGCGCGCCTCCGGCGGCATCAGCAGCGCATAGGCCCGCGGGGGCTCCTGCGGATTCTCCGCCGTCCCGCGCTCCAGGCCGAAGTGCACGCAGTAATTGCCAATAAAATATCCCGCCTCGATGACAAGCGCCGCCGTCACGATGACTGCCGTCAAGAGGCAGGATATGAGGATCTTCTTCATAAAAGCGTCAAGAACCACCTTTCTGCTCTGCCAAAATGTGCTTCTATTATATCATCATTATCGGGAAAAAAGGTGGCATCTGCCAAAATTTTTCCCCGTTCTCCCAGCCGCCTCGCAGGCCGCATATGGAACGAGGTCCGCATTCTGTATCAGTCCCGCATAGGAAATCCACACGGGAAGGGCGAATATGTCTAGGAAAAAGAACTCAACAGGAGGCATTCACATATGGCAGAAGAACAGAAGGCCTGGTGGAAAGAGGCCGTCATCTATCAGATTTATCCGCGCAGTTTCCAGGATTCGAACGGCGACGGCATCGGCGACCTGCCTGGCATCACGCGCCGCATCCCGTATCTCAAGAAGCTCGGCGTCGATGTCATCTGGCTCTCCCCGATCTACCAGTCGCCCAACGACGACAACGGCTACGACATCTCCGACTACCGCGCCATCATGAAGGACTTCGGCACGATGGCCGACTTCGACACGCTGCTGAAGACGGCACATGAGGCGGGCATCAAGCTCGTCATGGACCTCGTCGTCAACCACACGTCCGACGAGCACGCCTGGTTCATCGAGAGTCGCAAGTCCCGCACGAACCCGTACCGCGACTTCTACATCTGGAAGGACGGACGAGACGGCAAGGAACCGAACAACTGGGAGTCGTACTTCAGCGGCCCGGCCTGGCAGTACGATGCGACGACGGACCAGTACTACCTGCACTGCTTCTCCAAGAAGCAGCCGGACCTCAACTGGGAGAACACGAAGGTGCGCGATGCCGTCTTCGACATGATGACCTGGTGGTGCGAGAAGGGCATCGACGGGTTCCGCATGGATGTCATCTCGATGATTTCCAAGGACCAGTCCTTCCCGGACGGTCCCCTCAAGGCAGACGGCTACGGCGACCTCTCGCCGCACGTCTGCAACGGGCCGCGCGTCCACGAGTACCTGCAGGAGATGAACGATCGCGTGCTCTCGCATTACGACCTGCTGACCGTCGGCGAGGCAGCGGGCGTCACGATTGACGAGGCCAAGAAGTACGCCCGCAGCGACGGCAAGGAACTCGGCATGGTCTTCCAGTTTGAGCACGTCGGCCCGGAAACGGCAAGGGCAGCATCATCGACAAGTGGACGACGGGCAAACCGCAGATGCCGGATGTCCGCGCCATCCTCAACAAGTGGCAGCTGGAGCTTGAGGGCAAGGCCTGGAACTCGCTCTACCTCGACAATCACGACCAGCCGCGCTGCGTTTCGATGTTCGGCAACGACAGCCCCGAGTGGCGCGTGCTCTCCGCCAAGATGCTCGCGACTTGCTTGCACATGCAGAAGGGCACGCCCTACATCTACCAGGGCGAAGAGCTCGGCATGACGAACACGACGTTCCACTCGCTCGCTGACTGCCAGGACCTCGAGGAGATCAACGCCTGGCACCAGTACGTCGACGAGCAGAAGAAGGTCACGCCCGAGACGATGCTCGCGTGCTTCAACACAGTCGCCCGCGACAATGCGCGCACACCAATGCAGTGGGATGCCAGCGACAATGCCGGCTTTACCGACGGCACGCCGTGGCTCGCCGTCAATCCGAACTACAAGACGATCAACGCCGAGGCCGCGCTCAAGGACCCCGATTCCACCTTCTACTACTACCAGAAGCTCATCCGCCTGCGCCACGCCTACCCGATCATCGTCTACGGCACCTTCGAGCCCCTCTTGGAGGAAGACCCGTGCGTCTATGCCTTTGCACGTCACCTGGACAATGAGACGCTCCGCGTCGCCTGCAACTGGACCGATAAGGAAGTCCCCTGCACGCTGTTTGAAGGGCTCGAGGGCGAGGCGCTGATCTCCAACTATGAGCAGCACAAGGCGGACTGCCTGCAGCCGTACGAAGCGCGCGTGCTCCTGACGAGAGACGCCCGCTGACCAGCTGGACCTCTCAATCACTCGAACACACAAAAATCCGGACCAATCGCTTGGCCCGGATTTTCTTTTGATATACGTATGTACTTACGGTTATTACTTGCCTGCCTTCATGCGGTTGATGGCGCTGATCAAGGCCTGGATGGATGCCGTGATGATATCCGTGTCCATGCCGGCGCCCCAGGTGATGTGGCCGTCGTCGTTCGTGATGCCGATGTAGGCCATCGCGCGGCTATTCTGGCCGATCTCCAGCGCATGCTCGCTGTACGTCAGATCCTTGTAGGCGATGTCGAGGTTTGCCTGCAGCGCATTGGAGACGGCGTCGAGGCGGCCGTTGCCGCGTGCGAGGAAGGTCTTCGGCTCGCCGTTGACAAAGATATCGACCGTGCCCTTGCGCGTGCCGTCCGGCTCCTTCTGGAGCAGGAAGTCATGGAGCTTGTACGGCGTATCGACGTTGACGTACTCATCCTGGAAGATCTGGTAAATCTCATCCGGCATGAGTTCCTTGTGCTTGTGGTCGGAAACGCCTTTGACGCAGTAACCGAAGTCCTCGCGCATCTTCTTCGGCATGTCGATGCCGTATTTCTGCTCCATGATGAAGCCGACGCCGCCCTTGCCGGACTGGCTGTTGATGCGGATGACGTCGCCGTCGTACTCGCGGCCGACATCCTTCGGGTCGATGTAGAGGTACGGCAGTGTCCACTTTTCCGGATTCTTCTCTTCCTTCCAGTGCATGCCCTTCGCGATGGCATCCTGATGGGAGCCGGAGAAGGCAGCGAATACGAGGTCGCCGGCGTACGGCTGGCGCGGCGAGACGTGCATGCGCGTGACGCGCTCGTACATCTCGACGAGTTCCGGCATATTCGAGAAGTCGAGCTGCGGATCGACGCCGAGTGCGAACATGTTCATGGCAACCGTGATGATGTCGACGTTGCCCGTGCGCTCGCCGTTGCCGAACAGCGTGCCCTCGATGCGGTCCGCACCGGCCAGCATGCCCATCTCGGCATCAGCTACGCCGCAGCCGCGGTCATTGTGCGGATGGAGCGAGAGCACGACATTGTCGCGGTACTTGAGGTGCTTGTTCATGTAGGCGACCTGCGTCGCGAAGACGTGCGGCATGCTCATCTCGATGGTCGCCGGCAGGTTGATGATGGCCTTGCGGTCAGCCGTCGGTTTCCAGACATCGAGGACGGCATTGCAGACCTCAAGTGCGTACTCCGGCTCCGTGCCCGTGAAGGACTCCGGCGAATACTCGAAGCGGTAGTCCGCACCGGCCTCTTCCGTGAGTTCCTGCAGGAGCTTTGCACCATCGACAGCCATCTGCTTGATCTGTTCCTTGTTCTTGCGGAAGACCTGCTGGCGCTGTGCAACAGAAGTCGAGTTGTAGACATGGACGATGGCGTTCTTGACACCCTTGAGGGCATCGAACGTCTTGCGGATGATGTGCTCGCGTGCCTGCGTGAGGACCTGTACCGTCACATCGTCCGGGATCAGGTCTTCCTCTACGAGACGGCGCAGGAACTCGAACTCCGTTTCCGATGCAGCCGGGAAGCCGATCTCGATTTCCTTGAAGCCGACTTTGAGGAGCATCTTGTAGAATTCCATCTTCTCGTCAAGGCTCATCGGGATGACGAGCGACTGGTTGCCATCGCGAAGGTCAACGCTGCACCAGATTGGCGCATGGTCTGGGGCATCCTTCTTCGCCCACTCCAAGTCAATCTCCGGCGGCATGAAATAACCTTTGCTGTACTTCTGATAATTCATCATTTGACAAAACCTCCCCAAATAGAAAAGCCCCCCGTCTCATGAGACGAAGGGCTGTACCTGCGTGTTACCACTCAAATTCATACTCCTTGCGGAGTACCTCTACGGATTCTAGCAAATCCTCCTGCTGTAACGGTCAGGCTCCGTCCCTGCCTAATCATGCACTCACTGCATACAATCGTGTACGCCGATGCACTTTCAGCGAGCTGCTTCAAGGTGAGTTCCAGATCCTTTCTCGACTGCCTCGCACCAGACGGCAGCTCTCTGATCGTTCCGGGGTCCTTACTATTCCTCTTCAACGCATTTCCCTGTGTTGGGTACTAGAATAGCACAGGAGAAACTGTTTTGCAAGCATTTTTTGTAAATCTGTAAACTTTTTACAGGTCTGCGCTCATTTCTTCTCTTCTGGCTCGCGCAGCGTCTTCTTGGCCTGGCTGAGCTTCTTCTCGACCTCGCGCTGCTGGCGCTTCTGCTCCTTGTGCGCCTCATAGCGGCGGCGGCCTTCCTCAAAGGCCTTTCTCGCCTCTTCCGTGTCGATAATGAGCGGCGGCACAGCCTTCGGCGCGAATTGCGGTCGAGAGCGACCATCGTGAAGTAGGCTGTCAGCGCACGCTGCGGCTTGCCCTCCTGATCGAGATCCTCTACATCGACGTTTACCGTGACTTCCATCGAGCTGTGGCCGACGAAGACAATCTCTGCCGTGCAGGTGACGAGGTCGCCGACGAGGATTGGCAGGTGGAACTCGAGCTCGTCCACGCGAGCCGTAACGACATTGCAGCGCGCGTACTTGCGCGTCACGGCATAAGCCGCCGAGTCCATCATCTTCATGATATCGCCGCCGTAGATGTTGCCGCTCGGGTTCGTCTGGTTCGGCATCATGACCTGGCTGATTATGAGTTTATTCTGTGCCATGGAAAAACCTCCTGATCTATCGATGCAGAGCACGCGCTCCGCTCATGTTATAGAAATGATATACGGACATATTGCCTATAGGATACAGGACTAGGATATAGGATTCACACGGGAAATACCGTGACTGACTCACAAAACCGCGCGCACCTCACTTGATGAAGCGGTCAATAGCCCGGTTGAGCTGGTCCAATGCCTCTTGGTCGTTGTCGCGCACGGCATCGACGATGCAGTGCTCGAGATGGTCCTTGAGGATGATGCGGCTGACGCCCTTGATGGCGCTGTCGACCGCCGAGAGCTGCACGAGCACCTCGCTGCAGTCGCGCCCGTCCTCGATCATGTGCTTGATGGATTCGAGGTGGCCGATGAGCCGCGCCATGCGGTTGAGCACCGCCTTCGTCTGCGTGTGGCTGTGCTGATGGCCGTGCGCGCCATGTGTATGGTGGAGCACCGTGCCATCGGCCAGCACATGGATATGTTCCGTATGTCCATCCTGTCCATGATGTCCATTGTCCTGATTTCGATTGTTCTCGTTCATTCGCTTCAGTATCACCTGCCTGGTATTCTCGTTGCAAAGGACTATTGTCTATATTCGTGTTTTACTTCTGTTTTTCCTTCTTTCCCGCAATAAAAAAATCTCCTCATCGAGAGGAGATCTTTTTATGGTCAGCGGGGAAATCAGTCAACCGAGAGGGTCACCGTCTCACCGTTGATGTTCCACTCTTTCTCGTGGCCGGACGTCGTGCCGTACGTGACTTCGTCAGCGAGCGTGATGTCCTTGAGGAAGCTCTCGTTCTTCTTGACGAGGTTCTCGAGCTTCTCGTTGCCCTTGAGGCCGACCTTGATGTGATCCGTGACCTCATAGCCATTTTCCTTGCGCATCGTCTGGACCTTGCTGATGATCTCGCGGACAAAGCCCTCTTCGAGCAGCTCTTCGCTGAGCGTCGTCTCCAGCGCAATCGTCACGCCGTTGTAGCGCTGGCAGTTGAAGCCCTCCGTCTGGGCCATCGTGACCTCGACGTCTTCCGGCAGCAGCGTGACATCGCCGTCCGGCAGTGCGACGACGAGCTTGCCCGTCGTGTCGAGTTCTTCCTTGGCCTTGTGACCGTTGACGGCCTTCAGGGCCTTCTGGATGGCACCCATCTTCTTGCCGACCTTCGGTCCGAGGACGCGGAACTGCGGCTTGAAGCTGTACGTCAGGTAGGCCTCCATGTCATCCTTGAAGACGACTTCCTTGACATTGAGCTCTTCTTCGACGATCTCCTTGTAGAAGTCCGGCAGCACGACAGGCGCCTTGACGTACATCTTGCCAATCGGCTGGCGGTTCTTGATGTTGGCCTCATTGCGCGCAGCGCGGCCGAGCACGACAATCTCGAGGACCTCGCCCATGTTCTTCTCGAGGTCTTTGTCGATATGTGCTTCGTTGACCTGCGGGAAGTCGCAGAGGTGGACAGACTCCGGAGCCGTCTTGTCGATGCTGCAGACGAGGTTGCGATAGATGGACTCCGTCATGAACGGGATCATCGGCGCAGCGGCCTTGGCCGTCGTGACGAGTGCCGTGTAGAGCGTCATGTAGGCATTGATCTTGTCCTGCTCCATGCCCTTTGCCCAGAAGCGGCTGCGGCTGCGGCGGACATACCAGTTCGAGAGCTCGTCGACGAACTCCTCGAGTGCCTTGGCCGCTTCCGTCACGCGATAGTTCGTGAGGTCGTAGTCGACATCCTTGACCATCGTGTTGAGGCGCGAGAGGCACCACTTGTCCATGACCGGCAGCTTATCGTAGTCGAGCGTGTACTTCGTCGCATCGAAGTTGTCGATGTTGGCGTAGAGCACGAAGAATGCGTACGTGTTCCAGAGTGTGCCCATGAATTTGCGCTGGCCTTCCTGGACGGCATCGTCGTGGAAGCGGTTCGGCAGCCACGGTGCGCTGTTCTCGTAGAAATACCAGCGGATGGCGTCAGCGCCGTGCTTCTGCAGCGCCTCCATCGGATCGACGGCATTGCCCTTCGACTTCGACATCTTGCGGCCTTCCTTGTCCTGGACATGGCCGAGGACGATGACATTGCGGTACGGTGCCTTGTGGAAGAGCAGCGTCGAGATGGCGATCAGCGAGTAGAACCAGCCGCGCGTCTGGTCGACGGCCTCCGAGATGAAGTCTGCCGGGAAGCGCTTCTCGAAGATGTCCTTGTTGTCGAACGGATAGTGCCACTGTGCGAACGGCATGGAGCCCGAGTCGAACCAGCAGTCGATGACTTCCTTGACGCGGTGCATCTCCTTGCCGCACTCCGGGCACTTGATCGTGACCTTATCGATGTACGGGCGGTGCAGCTCGATGTCATCCGGGCAGTTCGAGCTCATGGACTTGAGCTCCTCGATTGAGCCGATGACATGCTGATGACCACATTCGCACTGCCATACCGGCAGCGGCGTGCCCCAGTAACGGTTGCGCGAGAGGCCCCAGTCCTGTACGTGCTCGAGCCAGTTGCCGAAGCGGCCCTCGCCGATGGACTTCGGGATCCAGTTGACCGTCTTGTTGTTGGCGACAAGCTCATCCTTGACAGCCGTCATCTTGATGAACCAGGTCGGGAACGAATAGTAGAGCAGCGGCGTGTCGCAGCGCCAGCAGTGCGGATAGCTGTGCGTGAATTCCGGTGCCTTGAAGAGCAGGCCCTTCTTCTCGAGATCAGCGAGGATCAGTGGGTCTGCTTTCTTGACGAAGATGCCCGGCCAGTCCGTCTCGGCCGTGAGCTCGCCCTTGCTGTTGACGAGGTTGACAAAGGCGACACCGTATTTCTGGCAGACGCGGTTATCGTCTTCGCCGTATGCCGGAGCCATGTGGACGATGCCCGTGCCGTCTTCCGTCGTGACGTAGTATCGCAGGTCACGATGAATGCCTTCTTGCCGCGCTGGTTCTTGACCTTCTCGACAGCGAACGGGTAGAGCGGCTCGTACTCGCGGAACTCGAGGTCCTTGCCCTTGTATCTCTCGAGCACCTTGCACTCACCCTCGACGCCCTCAAAGACCGTGTCGACGAGCGCCTCGGCGAGGATGTACTTCTTATCGCCGACCTGCACCTTGACATAGTCGACCGATGGGTTCACGCAGAGCGCCATGTTCGACGGCAGCGTCCACGGCGTCGTCGTCCAGGCGAGGAACGAGCAGTCGTCATCCTTGGCCTTGAACTCGACCATGGCCGAACGCTCCGTGACATCCTTGTAGCCCTGAGCGACCTCGTGCGAGGAGAGCGGTGTGCCGCAGCGCGGGCAGTACGGAACGACCTTGTAGCCTCATAGAGCAGGCCCTTCTTCCAGATCTCCTTGAGTGCCCACCACTCCGACTCGATGAAGTCGTTCTCATACGTGATGTAGGGGTGCTCCATGTCGGCCCAGAAACCAACGACATCGGAGAACTGCTCCCACATGCCCTTGTACTTCCAGACGGACTCACGGCACTTCTTGACGAACGGCTCGATGCCGTACGCCTCGATCTGCTCCTTGCCGTTGATGCCGACCTGCTTCTCGACTTCGAGCTCGACCGGCAGGCCGTGCGTATCCCAGCCAGCCTTCCTGAGGACCTTCTTGCCCTTCATCGAAGCGAAGCGCGGCAGCATGTCCTTGATGACGCGCGTCAGGACATGGCCGATATGCGGCTTGCCGTTGGCCGTCGGCGGGCCATCATAGAACGTGAAGGTATCGCAGCCCTCACGCTGGTCGATTGCCTTCTGTGCGATGTCGTTTGCTTTCCAGAAATCGCGGATCTCTTTCTCGCGCTCCACGAAATTCAGGTTCGTATCTACTTTCTTATACAAACAGAATGCCTCCTCACATATGAAAAGCCTGCACCCAAATAGGATGCAGGCTCATGATACCTACAGGATAACCACCTATTCATTCCACGCACCACCATGCGCTGTCCCGTAACGGGGGATACCGGCAAAGCCTACTCAATCATTCAGCCCGCTGCTCCGGAGTGATCTTCCCCTGCAGGTACGCACGCCCGGCTCTCACCTCGCCCGGTTCGCTTCCGCTCTCCCCGCAGTCTACTCTCTCCATCGATGCATTTACATGTTGACACGGTTTATTGTACCACAGGGATAGACATATTTCAAATACAAATTGCACCGTGCCGCTTCCCTTCTCAAGCCATCCCGTTTGGGCTATAATGAAGATTGTTTGAGTCATCATGAACGAATCATGACA
>ENA-OQED01000111-OQED01000111.1-human-gut-metagenome-genome-assembly--contig:-NODE-111-length-31357-cov-3.992891_pt1 | contig 31357 bp, 21 predicted proteins | sample MGYA00242790_ERZ504625 | MGnify/ENA primary metagenome ERZ504625 (study PRJEB26092, sample SAMD00036345) | human gut metagenome | host: Homo sapiens | study: EMG produced TPA metagenomics assembly of...
TTGTTGTATTTATTATTATTATTCCTCTTCCGGATATTTCATACCCCATTCGGTTCTTATATCAGACATGATTTTCATGACATCATATGTATACTGACTGTGAATGAGGTTTTCTATTTTATCGGATGATGCAGAGTTTATGGCTTTTTCCATATCACATACTTCGTAATAAAGTGCATCTGATGTATCACCTGCATCAATTACTTCTTTATGACCATCCTCTGTGTATGTAATAGTTGCCTGCATTCCTCTTGGATACTCAAAGATTTCTACATATGCTTTGTCAAAAGATAGTGTAGCGCGTTTGGGTTGCTTGGAATGTAGAGATAATGTGACTGTTGCCATCTCGGCAGCATCATTCATAAGCAGAATGCCTGCCTGTTCATCAACACCGGTCGGAGCATATCTAACCTGTGACAATACATGCGACGGTGTTTCCTTGAAGAACCAGCGAATGAGAGAAAGTGAGTAAACACCAATATCAAGCAGTGCTCCTCCTGCAAGCTTACGGCTGAAAAACCTATTTGTCATATTGTAATCTTTGTAGCTTCCAAAATTGACCTGAATTAAATTGAGTCTGCCGAGTTGTCCACTTGAAATTATTTTATTTAGCTTTTTATAAACAGGCATATGATATATAGTCATGGCTTCAGCAAGAATTACGTTATTTACTTTGGCCAATGAGATTGCCTCATCGAGCTCTGTAATATTTAATGTGATAGATTTCTCACAGAGTACATGCTTTCCATTAGAAAGGGCTTTTCTTAAATAATTAATGTGAGTGTTGTGTGGAGTGGATATGTAAATAATATCCACATCAGGATCATAAAAGACGTCATCAATGTTGTCATATACCTTTGAAATACCATATTTTTGTGCAAAAGCTTGAGCCTTTTCATAAGTCCTGTTGGCAACTGAATAAAGAGTGCGCCCTTCCTTTGAGAGAGCCTGCGCGAGCTCATTAGCTATTACACCGCAGCCGAGTGTAGCCCAATTAAGCTGTTTCATATAAAATCCTCCTTTTTAAATTAAAGTATTGTAGCTGTGAAGGTAAATGAATTATCTAAAATGTAGTCAAATTACAGAATATGAAATTAAATCATAAATGAGAGACAAAATACCTTTTGACCTTCATATCATGTAATCAAATTACAAAAGATGAACTTTAATCATAAAATATATACCTAAATAAAAAATATGTACCAGGATGAACATATTCTAGCATGATGAATTTTCAATTACAATATATTTAGATTAAAAACAGTCAAAATCAGTCAATATAGAATAGTGATCAAATCAAAATTAGTCAATTTGAACTATTAATGTTAATTATAAATTAGTAATAGAAAAGATTCTAAAAATAGTAATTAGGCAAGTATTAGATATATATAGTATATTCTGCACAAAAATGAATATTGCATTTGCATATATTGCACAATTTTAAAACTTGCTTTATAAATTTTTAACAATTTTTAGTGTGATTATTTGTGAATATAAATGACGGATTATGATTGACAATGACGGATTATGAAAATATAATTATACTACAAGTTAAATGAATATTGAAATGTTTAATACAGTAATTTGAAAATGAGCATTAAATAAATGGCTTATAAAATAAGTCTTTGAATAGTTTGATAAACAGGGGGGATTAGATGCTGGCGGAAGATAGATGCAAAAAAATACTCGATATATTAGATTCGATGGGAAGTGTGACTGTACAGCAGCTTATGGATGAGCTTGAAATCTCTGAGTCGACAATCAGACGTGATCTTGTTGCAATGGATAAGAAGGGGTATCTCACCAAGGTACACGGTGGTGCGATTGCAAATAACACCAATATCCACACTCAGGATGAGAAGGTTATCAACAGGCTTAAGCAGAATCGCAGCGAAAAGGAACAGATTGCCAGATATGCGGCATCACTTATTGTGGATAATGATTTTGTTTATATAGATGCCGGTACTACAACGGCAGTCATGATTGATTATATTACTGCAAAGAATGTGGTTTTTGTTACAAACTCTCTGACTAATGCCAAGAGAATTTCCGATAGGGGATATACAGTATATATTCTGGGTGGCGAGTTCAAGTCTACTACTGAGGCTATTGTCGGAGATGAGGCCGTTGTGACGCTCGATAAATACAATTTTACAAAGGGCTTCTGGGGTGCAAACGGAATTACGGTGAAGAATGGATTTACGACTCCGGAGATAAAGGAGGCCATGGTTAAAAAGAAATCCATGGAGAATAGCAAGGAGAAATACATTCTTGCGGATGACAGTAAGTTTTCACAGGTATCAAGTATCAAGTTTGCTGATTTTGAAGATGCTGAAATTATTACAAATGCACTAAGTAATGATAACTATAAGAAATACAAAAATATTAAGGAGGTCTGAAATGATTTACACAGTTTACTTTTAATCCATCATTAGATTATATAGTTGATGTAACAGATTTTAAGACAGGAGTGGTCAATAGAACGACTGGAGAGAAGATTTTTGCAGGGGGCAAGGGCATCAATGTTTCCATGGTTCTTAAGAATCTTGGAATGAGCAATACTTCACTTGGTTTTACAGCGGGTTTTACAGGAAATGAAATTAAAAGACTTCTAGCAAAAAAAGGTGTTAATACTGATTTTATAGAGGTGGAGGATGGTATTTCACGTATCAACGTGAAGCTTCGCTCAAATGAGGAATCTGAGATTAATGGTCAGGGACCGGTAATCACTGAGGACAACATTAAAAAGCTTTATGAGAAGCTAGACTGCTTAAAGGAGTCTGATGTGCTTGTGCTCGCAGGAAGTATTCCTGATGTAATGCCTTCATCAATGTATATGGATATCATGAAGCATCTTGAGGGCCGTGGAATAAATATTGTGGTTGATGCGACAAGAAATCTGCTCACAAATGTGCTTGCATATAAGCCATTCCTCATTAAGCCAAACAATCATGAGCTCGGTGAGATATTCGGGGTTGAGATTACAGACAAGGACGATGTGATAAAATATGCAAAGAAGCTTCAGGAGCAGGGCGCAAGAAACGTGCTTGTTTCAATGGCAGGTGACGGAGCAGTGCTTGTGACCGAGGATGGACAGGAATTTAAGGCACAGGCTCCTAAGGGAAAGCTCAAAAACTCTGTAGGTGCAGGTGATTCGATGGTAGCCGGATTTGTTTACGGATACCTCAAATCAAATGATTATAAGCAGGCATTTATTTATGGAGTATGTACGGGAAGTGCAAGTGCATTTTCTGAGGAGCTTGCTACAAAGCCTGAGGTTGAAGCACTTATTGATAAATGGGACAGTGCTTCCAATTAAACAAACGGTATCAAAAAGGTTGATATAAATAATTAATATATTCTATTAGGAGGAATGATGTATGACAATCAGGGATTTATTGGCAGCTGAGAGTATCAATTTAAATGGTACGCCTGCCGGAAAAACCGAAGCATTGAATCAGTGTATTGATTTGATGGCAAAAAGTGGCAAAATAGCCGATGTGGAGAAGTATCGCAAGGGTGTTTTTGCAAGAGAAGAGGAAGGAACAACAGGAATTGGAATGGGTATAGCAATTCCTCATTGTAAGTCTGATGCTGTTACTAAAGCAGGTCTTGCGGCAATGGTTGTAAAGGATGGGGTTGAATTTGAATCACTCGATGGTACACCTGCAAAGATTATTTTCCTTATCGCTGCACCAAACACAGAGGATAATGTGCATCTTCAGGTGCTCAGCAAGCTCTCTGTTATGCTTATGGACGAGCAGTTTACAAATTCTCTTATCAATGCCGGTTCAGTTGATGAGTTTTTAAATATTATCGATAGCGCTGAAAAAGCAAAGGATGAGAAAGAGGCTGCCAAGGAGGCAAAGGCGAAAGAGCCTGTTGAGGTGAAGAAGGACGATGTATTTATCGTTGCAGTTACAGCCTGTCCTACAGGAATTGCCCATACTTATATGGCTGCTGAGGCTATCGAGAAAAAAGCCAAGGAGCTTGGATATCAGGTAAAGGTTGAGACAAGAGGCTCAGGCGGAGCCAAAAATGTGCTCACGGATGATGAGATTGCAAAGGCTGCAGGTGTTATCGTTGCCTGTGATACAAATGTGCCTACAGACCGTTTTGACGGAAAGAAGGTTATTGAGTGTCAGGTTTCTGACGGAATAAATAAGGCTGAAGAGCTCGTAAAGAGAATTGCTGTCGGTGATGCTCCTGTATTTAAGGCATCAGGTAAAAAGGAAGCTTCACATTCATCAGTTGGTGGAAAGGAGAGCGTTGGACATCAGATTTACAAGCACCTGATGAATGGTGTTTCACATATGCTTCCATTCGTAGTTGGTGGTGGTATTCTTATCGCAATCGCATTCCTTATCGATGGATTCAGTGTTGATCTTAATTCACTTCCGGCTGACCAGAGAGCAAATTTCGGTACTATTACACAGGCCGCAGCACTGTTTAAGGGAATCGGTGGAACAGCATTCGGATTTATGCTTCCAATTCTTGCAGGCTTTATCGCCATGAGTATTGCTGACCGTCCGGGTCTTGCAGTTGGTTTTGTAGGCGGTTCAATCGCAGCAAACGGTACATCAGGCTTCCTTGGAGCACTTGTAGCAGGTTTCGTTGCAGGATATATTGTGCTCCTCCTAAAGAAGGTATTTTCTAAACTTCCGGAGAGTCTTGATGGTATGAAGCCGGTTCTGCTTTATCCGCTGCTTGGTATATTCCTGGTAGGCGTTATAATGCAGTTTGTAGTTGAGCCTCCAATCGGAGCTTTAAATACAGCTATCAACAATGGTCTTAATGGACTTAACGGTGCAAGCGCAGTAGTGCTCGGAGTACTTCTCGGAGGAATGATGTCAGTAGATATGGGTGGCCCTGTAAACAAAGCCGCTTATGTATTTGGTACAGCTTCAATCGCTGCCGGAAACTACAATATTATGGCAGCAGTTATGATTGGCGGTATGGTTCCACCAATAGCAATCGCTCTTGCAACAATCTTCTTCAAGAACAAGTTCACAGCAGAGGAGAGAAAGGCAGGACCTACAAACTTTATCATGGGATTATCATTTATCACAGAGGGTGCAATCCCATTCGCAGCATCTGATCCGCTTCATGTCCTTCCGGCATGTGTAGTCGGTTCAGCAGTGGCAGGTGGACTTTCAATGGCATTTGGATGTACACTCATGGCACCTCACGGAGGAATCTTCGTAGTTCCTACAATCGGAAATCCGTTAATGTATCTTGTTGCATTAGTAATCGGATCTTTCATTGCATGTGGATTACTCGGATTACTCAAAAAGAAAGTAAGTGAATAAGCAATCCTCAATTATCATTTAATCCAACCTATAAACTAATCAACAAAGGCACTGCTTCGGCGGTGCTTTTGTTGTTATGTTGTGTATTAAAAATTAAAAGTATAAACATTCTCTGAAATAACAGCCTCATGCCTTGACGAGTGAATTTTCGAAGCATAAAGTAGTATTAGGATGAAATAGTAAGTCAAAAAATCAATTATTTATGAGACTTAAATAAAAAAACAGTGAGGCATAAAATGGGCAAGGTTATAGGTATAGATTTAGGAACAACAAACAGCTGTGTGGCAGTATTGGAGAACAATCAGCCGGTAGTCATAACTAACAGCGAGGGTCAGAGAACAACTCCGTCTGTAGTGGCTTTTACAAAAAATGGAGAGCGACTGGTGGGCGAGGCTGCAAAGAGGCAGGCAGCAGTCAATGTGGACAGGACATTTTTCTCAATAAAGAGACAGATGGGAAGCGATTTCAGGGCAAAAGTGGACGGAAAGCTGTATTCAGCTCCTGAGATTTCTTCTATGATTCTCAGAAAGCTGAAAAAGGATGCAGAGGACTATATTGGTGAGGCAGTGACAGACGCCGTAATCACAGTTCCTGCATATTTTTCGGATGCGCAGAGGCAGGCAACTAAGGACGCAGGAAGAATTGCTGGGCTTAATGTGCTTCGAATCATAAATGAGCCAACCTCTGCGGCACTCGCATACGGACTGGACCATGGACAGCAGCAGAAAATTCTTGTCTACGATCTCGGAGGAGGAACCTTCGATGTGTCTGTTATCGAAATCGGGGACAATCTGATAGAGGTGCTTGCCACAGCCGGTGATAATCATCTGGGTGGAGATGATTTTGATGAGAGAATCACGAATTATCTTGTCACAGAGTTTTACAGACAGCAGAATGTGGATCTGAGAAAGGATAATACTGCTATGCAGCGTGTCAGGGAGGAGGCTGAGAAGGCTAAAAAGGTGCTTTCATCCTCATCCTCAACCACTATCAACCTGCCGTTTATCACCACTGTAAAGGGACAGCCGGTCCATATGGAGATGAACCTCACAAGGGCTGAGTTTAATGAGATAACAAAGGATCTGGTGGAGAGAACTGCTATTCCTGTCAATCAGGCACTTTCAGATGCGGGGATTTCTGCAGCAGAGCTTGGAATGGTGCTGTTGGTAGGAGGCTCGACACGTGTGCCGGCTGTTGTTGAGGAGGTAAGAAGAATTACAGGAAAAGAGCCTTCACACAACTTGAATCCTGACGAGTGCGTGGCACTCGGTGCAGCAGTACAGGGTGGCAAGCTCGGTGGAGCAATTGTCGCAGGCAGCAGTGCGGCAGAGATTATACTGATGGATGTCACACCGCTTTCACTCGGAATTGAGACAGTTGGTGGTGTCTCAACCAAAATTATTGACAGAAATACGACTATTCCTACGAGATACAGCCAGATTTTTACAACTGCAGGAAGCTTCCAGACCTCTGTGGATATAAAGGTACTGCAGGGTGAGAGGCAGTTTGCAAGGGACAATAAGCTGATTGGAAACTTCAGGCTAAAGGGCATCAAGCCGGCTCCGGCAGGTGTGCCGCAGATAGAGGTGACGTTTGATATAGATGCAAACGGCATTGTGCAGGTTTCTGCAAAGGACCTGGGCACAGGAAAGCATCAGGAGATTACGATTACAGCAAGCTCAAATTTGTCTGATTCTGAGATTGAGCAGGCAATCCGCGAGGCACAGGAGTATGAGGCAACAGACGGACAGAGAAAGGCTTATATTGATGCAAGAAGTGAGGCTGATACGCTTGTGCGACAGGTGGAAAATGTCATGGCTGACAAGGAAAAAAGAAAGGCTATGGACAGCGCACAGAAAAAGAGTGTGAAATCGTCACTTTCATATGTGAAGAAGCTTATTTCAAGGACAAAGCCCGGAAATGTGAGCGAAGAGCAGGCTGCCGAGATAAAGCATGCGGCAGATGAACTGAGAAATGCGGCAGCGGGATTGATTTAATTATAGTAACTACTATTATTCATTTGGCTATTTACGAGAAGCGGATTTTCATATAAAATATGGGTAAGTGGTGAGTATTCATAACCACCCTGAATAGTTATAATGTTAATTTAAATCCGAGGAAATAGAAAATGAATGCGAACGATAAAACAGAAAAGGTACTAAGAGAAATTCATATCATGCTCTCAAAGGCGGAGCCGTATAAGCCGGAGCCGAGCAGGGTGATCATAAACAAGCAGCAAATGATAGATTTACTTGCTGAGCTGAATAAGTGTATATATGCAATGCAGGATGAGTATGAGCTTACTGAGCAGAGTCGCAATCACGCAGAGAGAGAGTTCAGAAAGAAGGGGGATCAGATAGTCTGGGATGCAAGCAGAAAGGCTGAGGATGTGTATGCAGCATCGGTTATCTATACTGATGAGGCGCTTTCAAGAGTGCGTGATATCATCAATGATACCAACGAGTCACTTGAAAAGCTGTGCAAGAATATGAAGGATAGGATTGCAGAGCAGGAGAAGATAGTTAAAACTAACCAGTATGAGCTCAAGGGACAGCTTCAGGATTTGTCCGATACGGAGAAGTATCTTAAGATTATCGATGACAGAAATAAGGAGATAGAACGTCAGAAAAATGCAGGTAAGCCTGTAGAGGAGAGTACTATTGACAATGAAGAGAAGTCTATCTATGCAAACAGACAGACTGAAATCAAGGTAAATATGGATTATATCAGAAAACTGGGACTTGCTGAGGGCGAGGACCTGGGAGATGGTGTAGTGGGTGAAGTGAAGCTTGCAGACGATACACCTGATGCCGGCTCAAATTATAGCAATGATAAGGATGAAGCCAAGGCTGCCGGCTCAAAATCGTCTGTTGATGAGGATTATAAGGCAATAAGCAGAAAAGCCGGCAATCAACCTGCTATCAACACAAAGGAGGGGAAGGAGCTCACAGACGGTATCCACAGAATGTGGCAGAGCATCACCGGAAATAAAGGGAAATGAAACACACCTATGTAATATAAAGCAGCAGTTCAAAACAGAACGGCTGCTTTTTGGCTTATATTTAAAGTAGGTAATATTAAGCAGATTTTAAGAAAAACAAAGTGGATAATCTGATAAAATATAGCTGACTAACGGCAGGAGAAGGTTTCTGTTCAAAATTCATAGAAGGAGGATAATATGACAATATTAGTTTGTGATGACGACAAGGAAATAGTTGAGGCAATTGAGATTTACCTGATGCAGGAGGGCTACGACGTGGAGAAGGCTTACGACGGCATACAGGCGGTTGAGATTATGAAGAATAAAAAAATAGACCTCATGATAATAGATGTCATGATGCCAAAGCTCGACGGAATAAGAGCTACTCTGCAGATACGAAAGGAAAGCAGGGTGCCGATAATCATTCTCTCGGCAAAGACAGAGGATGCTGACAAGATTTTAGGCCTCAATGTGGGTGCTGATGATTATGTTACAAAGCCTTTTAATCCGCTTGAGCTTGTGGCAAGAGTAAAGTCACAGCTTCGCAGATACACCACTCTGTCAAGCAATGATGTAGCCGGAGACAAGGTTTATGAAGCCGGAGGCCTTTTGGTAAATGATGATTTAAAAAAGGTGACTGTGGATGGAGAGGAGGTAAAGCTCACACCGATTGAGTACAATATTTTGCTTTTACTCCTTAAAAACAAGGGAAAGGTTTACTCAATAAACGAAATATATGAGAGTATATGGAACGAGGAGGCGATAGGCGCCGATAATACAGTTGCCGTGCACATCAGACATATCAGGGAAAAAATAGAGATAAATCCTAAAGAGCCGCGATATCTGAAAGTGGTCTGGGGAGTAGGCTATAAGATAGAGGACAACAAATGAAACAGTATACGATAGGAAAAAAAGCAGCGGTCATAGTTTTGCATCAGCTATGCATGATACTTATGGTGACAGGAGTGTTTGCCACAGGCTATGCATTCAGGCACGATGCGCATGGAAATATTGATATATATACACTAATATCGCTTGCGGGCCTGGTAGGCAGCTTTGTGAGCCTGGCATATATGGCAAACGTGGCAGGCAGAAAATCAGAGGATGATTACACAATATACTATTTACCGATTGACAAGGTATACTCTGATGTGATGCTAGTGATATTTACACTGCTCATGGTATTTATGGGAAAAGTGATTTCAGGCGTAAAAAACCAGCATTTTGACTATGCATCACTCATTATGACGGCCGGCACATTTACTTTTTTGTTTGATATGGCTTTTATTATTTTATACCAGAGCATTGTAAGGAAGATAAAAGGCAATATACTTTGCACACACAGCCTGATGTACAAGGGCTATGAGCTTTTGAAAAGAGTTATTGAGAAAAAGGATATCCATACACAAAAAACCAAAGAGATAATGCGCATACAGGAGGCTCTTGAAGCTATCTCGGAAGGAGCGCTTGACACTACACTTAATGTCAATGAGTTTCATGGGCAGCAGAAAAAGGTGGCGGAGGCTGTCAACCATATACGCCAGGGTCTTATGAGCTCGGTAAATGAGAGCCTTAAAAATGAAAAACTAAAGGCAGACTTAATAACAAACGTATCACACGATATAAAGACACCTCTGACTTCAATAGTCAACTATGTTGACCTGCTTAAGAGGGAAAATCTGGAAAATGAAAATGCCAAATACTATATACATGTGCTGGAGGAAAAGTCACAGCGTTTAAAGCAGCTTACAGAGGATTTGGTAGAGACATCAAAGATTACCTCGGGAAATGTGAAGCTCAATATGCAAAAGCTTGATCTGGTTGAGCTTTTATACCAGACCGGAGGTGAATTCAATGAGCGCTTTGAGTCGAGAAATCTCACAATAGTTACAAAAATTCCATCAGAACAGATATTTATCTATGCGGATGGGCGTCAGCTTTACCGCTCTATTGAAAATCTGTATACTAATGCCGCAAAATATGCACTGGAAAATACCAGAGTGTATGTAGAGCTTGAAAAGGCAGATAAAAAGGCAGTTTTTACAATAAAGAATGTGTCTAAGAACGAGCTTGACATAGTAAGCAACGGAAATGTGGACCTGACAGAGCGTTTTGTGAGGGGAGAGAGGTCGAGAACCACTGAAGGAAGTGGACTTGGACTTTCGATTGCAAAGAATCTGACCCATTTGATGGGAGGAAAATTCGAAATTAAGGTAGATGGTGATTTATTTATTGCCACAATTACCTATAATATTATATAATAGTAAATAAAAGAATTTTGAAATACACATACGGAGGTAGAATAAGTGAAATTATATGAAAATGGTGCTTACCTTTTAAACGGTAAGGAAGTAATAATTGATGGACCAGAGGCTCAGGCAGCTGTCAAAAGCAAGACCGGCATGGACATCGATAAACAGACAGCTAAGCAGGAGACAATTGCTTACGGTATTTTAAAGGAGCACAATACATCCGGCAATATGGACAAGCTTCAGATTAAGTTTGATAAGCTTACATCGCATGATATCACATTTGTAGGTATCATCCAGACAGCACGAGCTTCAGGACTTGAGAAATTCCCTATCCCGTATGTACTTACAAACTGTCACAACAGCCTTTGTGCAGTTGGTGGAACAATCAATGAGGATGACCACATGTTTGGTCTCACATGTGCAAAGAAGTACGGCGGAATCTATGTACCACCTCATCAGGCAGTTATCCATCAGTTTGCACGAGAGATGCTTGCCGGCGGCGGAAAAATGATACTTGGTTCTGATTCACATACACGTTATGGTGCACTTGGTACTATGGCAGTCGGCGAGGGTGGACCTGAGCTTGTTAAGCAGCTTCTTGAACAGACATATGATATTGATATGCCTGAGGTAGTAGGCATTTACCTGACAGGAGAGCCAATCAAGGGCGTTGGACCACAGGATGTCGCACTTGCAATTATCGGAGAGGTATTCGGAAACGGATTTGTAAAGAACAAAGTTATGGAGTTTGTAGGACCGGGTGTGTCTAATCTGAGCGTTGACTTCCGTATAGGTGTCGATGTTATGACAACAGAGACTACATGTCTTTCTTCTATCTGGAGAACAGATGACCAGGTTAAGGAATTCTTTGAGATTCACGGTAGGGCTGAGGACCACAAGGAGCTTAATCCGGGTGAGGCGGCTTACTACGACAGATTTATTGAGATTGATTTAAGCCAGATCCGCCCAATGATAGCTATGCCATTCCACCCAAGCAATACCTATACTATCGATGAGCTCAATGCAAACCTCATGGATATTCTCGATGACTGTGAGAAGAGAGCTGAGGTAAGCTTTGACGGCAAGGTGAAGCTTGATTTAAAGAGTAAGGTAAGAGACGGAAAACTGTATGTAGACCAGGGAATCATCGCAGGCTGTGCAGGCGGTGGATTTGAGAATATCTGCGATGCGGCTGACATATTAAACGGACATTCAATCGGAGCAGACGAGTTTACACTGAGTGTTTACCCGGCATCTACTCCAATATACATGGAGCTTGTGAAAAACGGAGCTGTAGCAAAGCTTCTTGAGACAGGTGCAATCGTAAAGACTGCTTTCTGCGGACCTTGCTTTGGTGCAGGAGATACACCTGCCAACAACGCATTCTCTATCCGTCATTCAACAAGAAACTTCCCTAACAGAGAGGGTTCTAAGGTACAGAACGGACAGATCAGCTCAGTGGCACTCATGGATGCACGTTCAATCGCTGCAACAGCAGCAAACAAGGGCTTCCTTACATCAGCAGCGGATATTGATGTCAACTTTACAAAGCCAAAATATTTCTTTGACAAGACTATATATGAGAACCGTGTATTTGACAGCCATGGAGTGGCAGATCCTTCAGTTGAAATCCAGTTCGGACCAAACATCAAGGACTGGCCGGCAATGAGTGCGCTTCCGGAGAATATGCTCCTTAAGGTGGTTTCAGAGATTCATGATCCTGTTACTACAACAGATGAGCTCATTCCTTCAGGAGAGACATCTTCATATCGTTCAAACCCTCTTGGACTTGCAGAGTTCGCACTTTCAAGAAAGGATCCTGAGTATGTAGGCAGAGCAAAGGAAATCCAGAAGGCCCAGAAGGCTATAGAGAGTGGTGAGTGCGCAGGAAAGGCTGTTCCTGAGGTTGCTGAAATCATGGGAGTAGTAAAGAAAAAATTCCCTGAGGCAAGCCATGAGAATATGGGCTTCGGAAGCACAATTTTTGCTGTTAAGCCGGGTGACGGCTCAGCAAGAGAGCAGGCTGCCAGCTGCCAGAAGGTACTCGGAGGCTGGGCAAATATCGCAAACGAGTATGCCACAAAGAGATACCGTTCAAACCTTATCAACTGGGGAATGCTTCCATTCATCATCGATGAGGGAGAGCTTCCGTTCCACAACCTCGACTATATCTTCCTTCCGGGAATCAAGAAGGAAATCGAGGATGCAAAGACGGAGTTTGAGGCATATGTTGTCAAGGATGGTGAATTAAAGCCATTTACACTGAAGATGGGTGAGCTCACAGATGATGAAAGAGAGATAATATTAAAGGGATGTCTCATCAACTATAATCGTAAATAAGGAGAGTTTAATCCGATGGAAGAAACCGGAAAAGCTGGTAAAAAATCAAACATTGAGATAAATGCAGATAAGGGTGCGAAGCAGAATTCGCACCTGGGGCGTGAGGAATGGCCACATCTGATCAGAATAGGTGTCATGGTATTTGTCACGTTTGCAGTCAGTATACTGTTTTTCTTTGCACTGTACAGATTTGAGGGCTTTGCAGGCATATGGAGCAAGCTGCTTGCGGCAGCAATGCCTATTATAATGGGACTTGTGCTTGCATACCTGATGAATCCTGTCATGCTGTGGCTGGAAAGATGCTTTAAAAAGCTTCTTTCCAAAAAGATGAAAAGCGAAAGCAAGCTGCGAAAGGTTTCAAGAGCTCTTGCAATCACAGGCTCGGTTATTATTCTTGTAGCAATTATTTCGCTCCTCATTGCGGCTATTGTGCCTTCTGTCATAGCAAGTATATCGGGACTTATGAAGACACTGCCAAATGATGTTGCGGCATTCATCAACATGATAAAGAACGGCAATTTCGGGGACAGCAAAATTGCTGAGCTCGCGAGCACAGGTTTACAGAATGCAACCGACTACATTGAGGATTATGCCACAGAAAAGCTGATTCCTGAGGCACAGAAGTATGTTGCACAGATTACAACCGGTGTGATTTCGGTAGTCAGAGGCTTATTTAATTTTATTATCGGAATAATCGTGATGGTCTATGTGATGAGTATTCAGGAGACTCTCGCAGGACAGAGCAAAAAGATAATATATGCTGTCTGCAAGCCAAAGACAGGCAATATCATCATTGAGACGATCAGAAAGACAAATGAGATTTTTGGAGGCTTCATAAGCGGTAAGATTATAGATTCACTGATTATAGGTGTGATTGCATATTTCGGATGTCTGATTTTAAGGATTCCATCATCGGTGCTCGTTGCAGTGATTATCGGCGTCACAAATGTGATTCCGGTATTCGGACCGTTTATCGGTGCAATTCCATCGTTACTCATAGTAGTAATTCAGAGTCCGTGGCATGCGCTTTATCTTCTGATATTTATTGTCGTGCTGCAGCAGGTGGATGGCAATATAATAGGGCCTAAGATACTTGGCTCATCTACCGGTCTTTCGACCTTCTGGGTTATGTTTGCCATACTAATCGGCGGAGGAATGTTTGGTTTTCTTGGAATGTTACTTGGTGTTCCAACCTTTGCTGTGATATACTATATTGTGAAAAGAGTTGTTAATTATGCTCTCAGGAAAAAGAAGCTTCCTGAGGACACAAGGGATTATACAAAGACAACAGGCGTAGATACCAAAAATAATAAGCTTAAATACGAGTAGGTGAAATAAGTGGATAAATACGAATACAATCTCAAGCTGGATCAGATAAAAGCCCTAAGCGCCGAGGAGGGCTATATGAGCGCAGCAGAGATTGCGGATAGCATAAATTGGAACAAAATTAAAAATGTAAATACACTCGTTAAAATCGGCGAAATCTACGAGAAGGCCGAAAGATACCAGGATGCAAGGGACATACTTTTAATGGCCTATGACCGTTCACCAATCGGCAGGATGATTATATACAGACTGGCTGAGGTCGCCATCAAGATGGGGGATTATGATGCTGCTACAGAGTATTATGATGAGTTTGTTGAGATAGCGCCTCATGATGATATGAAGTATGTATTAAGATATGTCATCAAAAAAGGGCAGGGAGCTTCATTTGATGAGCTTATCACTATTCTTGAAGAGTACAAGGATGAAGAATACACTGAGGAGTGGGCATATGAGCTTGCATATCTATACCACAAGGCCGGAAAAGCCGATAAGTGTATAGATGCCTGCGATGAGCTCATTCTGTGGTTCGGAGACGGACCATATGTGGAGCGTGCGCTGGAGCTTAAGATGCTTTATCAGCCACTTACCAAGGCTCAGGAGGAAAAGTACAGACGATTCAAGGCAGAGAAGGAAAAGCCGGCTAAGATAAAGGATGAGGCTGAGGTCACTGAGATAGGTGCCATGGAGATGGTAAAGGGCGGAGAGATAGTGCATGATGACGTAACTATTCCGCAGATTACTGTAAATCAGGAGAAGTTCAATACTGTAAATTTACAGCAGGAGATTGCCAAGGGTATGCAGCAGATCATGGAGGCCAAGGGCAAGAATGAAGTTGCTGATACGATGGATACCATCAAAAAGATAGTTGAGGATATTCCTTATCTCAAGCTCGAAAAGGAGCAGGAAGAGTATGTACAGCAGCCGGAAGAGACAGAGCATATCGCTACAGATGAAGAGATAGATGGTTCACTTAAGTTGAATTTCAAGGAGCTTTTGGGTGAAGACGCTGACGGACAGATGTCTATGGTCATGAGTGAAAAGACTCAGCTTGAGCATCAGATTACAGGACAGATGTCTATACAGGATGTGCTTGAAGAATGGGAAAAGACCAGACATGCGGCTGAAATTGCACTTAAAGAGGCTGAGCAGCAGAAACTTGAGTCAGCTAAGGCAAGAGCACTTCAGGAGGCAGGAGACATCATGGAGAGACTAAATGATGTCATTCCAAAGCTGGATGCAGGTGTCACTCCGAAGGAACTTCTTGAGGAGGAGTATTTGAAGGTGCCGGTTGATATTATAGAGCAGAAAGCTGCCGTGAAGGAGCCTGAAGAAGAGCAGAAACCGGATATGCAGGAGCTTTATGCAGATGAGACTGTGGATGAAGTACAGGAGCCGCAGGAAGCACCGGAAGAGGCTATAGACGAAGCACAGGAGCCGCAGGAAGCACCGGAAGAGGCTATAGACGAAGCACAGGAGTCGCAGGAAGCACCGGAAGATACTGCAGAAGAAGCAAAGGAACCGGTTGGAGAGCCGGAGGATATAATTATGGCAGAGGAGTCTGAGAAAGACGAGATACTCATGCAGCCGACTACCATGATGCCTGAAATAACAGATGATATGTTAAATGCCGATGATGATACAGCAGATGAAGAGGCTACACAGGAGGAAGAAAACACTTCTGAGAAGAGAGATTTTGATCATGTGACATCATTTATCGAGCAGGAAATAGCCAAGATGACAGCAAAGAATCCGGGACTGGAGAAGAAGCTGGATATGGCTAAGACAAGAAAAATGCCGGATATTTCATTGCCGGAGGATTTAGACAGCGAAGAAGATGACTCGAAATTGAAAGAAACAAAACATATAAAAGAGCTTACAAGCGAACAGAAAGCTATATTTTCATATTTCATACCGGTAAAGGGTATGGAGGATCAGATTTGCAAGGCATATAATGCAGTGCTTGATCATTTCAACAGGAAAGAAAACGCATCCACAGGCAACCTCATTATACAGGGAGAGCAGGGTTGCGGAAAGACAATGCTTGCTACAAGCTTTATAAAGGTATTACAAAAAGATGGTGAACAGCTCACAGGAAAGATGGGCAAGATTGATGCTGCCGCACTCAATAAAAAGGATGTGCAGCAGGTAGTCAGAAAGATAACAGGAGGCTGTCTCATCATAGAAAGAGCCGGTGATATCGACCGCAGTATAGCGGCACAGCTATCATTTTTGATGGAGCATGATATTACAGGAACACTCTATATACTTGAGGATACATCAAAGGGTATAAAGAAGGCACTCTCAATGGATGAGGGCTTTGCATCCAAGTTCACGGAAAAGATATCGGTTCCTATTTTTACAAATGATGAACTCGTATTGTTTGCCAAATCGTACTCTGCAGAGCTTGGGTACAAGATAGATGAGATGGCTATTCTTGCATTGCATAACAGAATCAGCAATATTGAGAGGATAGACCAGGCTACCACTCTGACAGAGGTCAAGGACATAATTGACGAGGCCATAGACAGGGAGGCTCACAGCGGACTGAAGAAGGCTATAAGTATTCTGACAGCCAGGCGATATACAGATGATGACCGAATTGTACTTAAAGAGGATCATTTCAGGGAAAAATAAATTCTTATGGGGGTATATATATGTGTAATTTTACAGCAATGGATTGTTACCTGTTTGGTCAGGCAACACACTATGATATCTACAAGAAGATGGGCGCTCACTTAGCTGAGCGCAAAGGAAAAAAGGAGTGTGCTTTGACGTCTGGGCGCCACATGCGAGGGAAGTATACGTGTTTGGTGAGTTTAACGACTGGAATGAGACCAGTCATGAGATGAAGCGCGTAGAGCCGGAAACCATGGGAGTGTATGAGCTTTTTGTACCTGGAGCGCAAAAGGGTCAGATGTATAAGTTTATTATAGTCACTGAACAGGGTGACAAGCTGTACAAGGCAGATCCATATGCAAACTACGCAGAGCTTCGTCCGGGAACGGCGTCAATCATCACAGATATCGAGCACTTCACATGGACTGACAAAGAGTGGATGGATAAGAGAGCAGCAAAGTCAGATGCTGATGTATATTCTTCACCTATGGCTATATATGAGTGCCATCCGGGCTCATGGATGAGACATCCGGGCAGGGATGATGATGGCTTTTATACATACAGGGAGCTTGCAAAATCACTCATATCCTATGTAAAAACTATGGGATATACACATATTGAGCTTATGGGTATTTCAGAGTATCCGTTTGATGGCTCATGGGGATATCAGGTGACAGGCTACTATGCACCTACATCGAGGTATGGAGAGCCTGAGGATTTTGCATACTTTGTTGATCAGTGCCATAAAAATAATATCGGAGTAATACTCGACTGGGTACCTGCACATTTCCCAAAGGATGCGCATGGACTTGCCAATTTCGACGGAACAGCCACATATGAGTATGCAGACCCAAGAAAGGGAGAGCATCCTGACTGGGGCACAAAGATATTTGACTACGGTAAGAATGAAGTAAAGAACTTCCTTATCGGAAGTGCATTGATGTGGATAGAAAATTACCACGTAGACGGACTTCGTGTGGATGCAGTTGCGTCAATGCTTTATCTTGACTATGGAAAGAACGACGGACAGTGGGTGCCAAACAAGTTTGGAGGAAATAAGAACCTCGAGGCAGTAGAGTTTTTCAAGCATATCAATACACTCATACTTGGAAGAAATCACGGAACTGTAATGATAGCCGAAGAGTCTACCGCATGGCCAAAGGTAACAGGCAAGGTAGAGGAAGACGGACTGAACTTCAGCTACAAGTGGAACATGGGATGGATGCATGACTTCCTTGATTATATGAAGCTGGATCCATATTTCCGTAAAAATAACCACAACAAGATGACATTTGCGATGAGCTATAATGAGAGTGAGAAATATATTCTGGTACTGTCACATGATGAGGTGGTACATCTGAAGTGTTCTATGCTCAACAAAATGCCGGGCTTAGAAGGGGATAAATTCAAGAACCTCATGGCAGGATATGCATTTATGATGGGACACTGTGGAAAGAAGCTTCTTTTCATGGGACAGGAGTTTGCACAGAAGCAGGAGTGGAGTGAGGAAAGAGAACTCGACTGGTATCTGCTTGAGAATCCGGAGCATAAAAAGATCCAGAACTGGGTAAAGGAGCTGCTTCACCTCTATAGGAGAAACCGCTGTCTGTATGAGCTGGATTCAAGCTGGGAAGGCTTTGAATGGATAAATGCAAACGATGCAGACAGAAGCATCTTCAGCTTTATCAGAAAGAGCAAGGATGGCAAGAATAATATGCTCTTTGTCATCAATTTCACACCGGTGGAGAGACCTGATTACAGAGTCGGAGTGCCAAAGCACAAGACATATCAGCTTGTTTTAGATAGTGAGGATCCTAAGTTTACCGGTAAAACGGTACAAGAGCCTGTAAAGAAGGCTGCAAAGGGCAGAGGCAAAGCAAAACAGTCATACAAGAAGCTGGATTATAAGGCAGTCAAATCAGAGTGTGACGGCAGACCGTTTTCATTTGCTTATCCACTTGCGCCTTATGGAGTTGCTGTATTTAAATACTAATATACCGGTAAACAGCAGGGTAAAGGACCGCGCCAATTTAAGGCGCGGTCTTTATTTTTGTGTATTATATGTCGATATATAGTAAAAAGATAACTATTCAGGACCACTGAGAACAAAAAAACTGATGCGTCATGCTTGCATGTAAGCAGCAGATTTTCTTGTTCTCAAGGTGGTTCTGAACAGTTGGATAAAAAATACGAGGTATGAATATCCATAAATAAAGGCTGCAGAGATGGTATATATGCAGGGCACGGAGCAGGAAATATGCAGATAGAGAATTTGATTAATAAAAGCACAGATACGAAAAATACGGACACAAAAACCATAAATGATATGACAGCGGGTATGCGTGTTTCAGACTATATAAAGACAGACAGCAGTGACAATATGTCAAAAAAGGCGGCTGTTGTCGGTTCGTCAAACTCTGTTGATATGTCGGATACGATATATGCAAGACCACAGGCTAAAAACGAAGCCGGGAACAACGATGGCACAGATATGGCAGAAAATCTGCTAAATGACATGAATCAGACCTCAAAAAACAGGCGAAATGATATGATTGTCACTGCAAGCACCACCACGAGTGATGATTATAAAGCGGCAAAGGATGACGGCTACGATGTCATTGTCACTGAGACTGACAAGATAAAAGCAGTGCTGGCAAAGGCAGGTGTAGATATATCCATATATGGAGATGATCTGAGCAGACAGCAGCTTACAGACATCACGGGAAGCCAGACTGAAGCGGCCATGCTTATCAATCAGATGAAAGCATATGATATTCCTGCTACAGATGACAATATAAAGGCAGGTACAGATGCCATAGACCGGGCAAAGAGCCTTACAAATATATCCAATGAGACAAAGGCATATCTGGTCAGAAATAACATGAATCCGACGGTTTCCAATGTATACAAGGCTACGTACAGCAGCAGTCAGGTACAAGATTACAGGCAGAAAACCAAAATGACGGAGATATCGGATGAGCTGTTTGAGGAGCTTAAGCCACAGCTTAAACAGATATTAGAGGAAGCTCATATAGACAGTAGTGATGAGAATCTGAATCAGTGCAGATGGCTGATAGATGAAGATATAGCCGTTACACCTGACAATGTGCTGCTTGCGAATCAGGTAGACTGCATCAATGCAGCAGAAGAAAATGTGAGCAGTGATTTTTATGCAAGGGCAGTGACAGAAGCACTGGCAATGGGAAAAAAGGCTACAGATGCCACTATGTCACAAGATGGTCTGACATTTGACATGGCAAAGAAAGCCTGTGATGTATTAGGTGAGGCGACCGCAGATGACATTGTCACATTAGAGTCAGATAACATACCTGTCACGATAGAGAATCTGTCAAAGCTTATAGCTGCAAGGGGCAGGGATAGTGCAGCATCGCAAGCCTCAGCAAACAAAGCTTTAGATAATCAGATTACAGACAGCCGGGAAGCAAGGCTTGTGACAGCTCAAAGAAAGCTTGAGGAAGCGAGACTTTCCATGACAGCAGAAGCCAACCTTTCACTCATAAAAAAAGGAGTTTCAATAGACACAGAGCCTATTGAACGTGTAGTGGAGATGCTTAAGCAGCAGGAAAATAAATACTACGGAGCGCTGTTTGGTGATAGCAGTGTAGAGGCATCTGATGATAGGGTACGTATGTACAATAATGTCTGTGATATTTTCAATCAGATGAAGCAGCAGCCGGCGTATGTACTGACCTTGGAATCCGCTGATGACACTGTGTATGAGCTGTATACAGCAGGCAAAGCAATGAAGCAGTCATTAGAAGCAGCAGCCTCAGGATATGAGACTCTTATGACATCACCGCGGGCAGATATGGGAGACAGTATATCAAAAGCATTTCAGAATGTGGATGATATACTTAAAGAGCTTCAGATAGATACATCTGAAAGCAATCGCAGGGCTGTGCGGATACTTGCGTACAACAGTATCGACATCACAGAGGACAATATAAAGCAGATAAAGTCTGTAGATGAGCAGGTGCAGAGAGCATTCAGCGATATGACACCGGCGGTGACGATTGAGATGATAAAAAGAGGTATATCACCGCTTGATATGAGCATGAGCGACATAAGTGACACAGCCAGACAGATAAAATCAGAAAATAATGATGAAAGAGATGAAAAATTCAGCGAGTTTCTCTGGAAGCTTGAAAAGAAAAATGAAATCTCAGAGGAGGAAAGAGACTCATATATAGGTATATACAGGCTTATATCACAGGTGGAGCAGTCAGATGGAGCAGTCATAGGCTCACTTGTTAATCAGGGCGCAGATATTACAATGAAAAATCTGCTTACAGCAGTCCGGACAAGAGGAAAGAGTACTATGGACTATAAGGTGGACGATACCTTTGCCGGAGTGGAAGGAGTAAGTAAGGGAGCTAGAATTGATGAACAGATAGAAAGCGCATATCAGGCAAACTGTCTAAGGGATGTGCTTGATACACTTTCACCTGAGAAAATGGAGTTTGTGCAGGATGACGGCTGGCTTGAGATGACTCCGGAGCAGCTCAGGCAGGCTGTATATGAGGCAGACGAGGATAATACACTATCAGAGCAATATGCCACGGAGCAGCTCAGGCAGTTCAATCAGGCAGTTTCGGTGCCTGAGAACGTATATGCTTTTCTAGAGAAATATGATGTAAAAACAACCGCGGTAAACCTCATGGCTGCGTCACGGCTAATGAAAAATCCGTCAGAGGCAGTAAGAAATCTCTGGGAGCATGGAGACAGTGCTACGGCAAGGGCTCTTTTGGATGAGACTTTAAGACGGTTTTCTGAGTCGGTCAAAAATCCAAAGGAACTTGCGCAGGCGCAGGAAACGCTTGCTGATACAGCTGAGCACGTGATGGATTCGATGATTATAGAGGACAGGCGCACCGGCTCATTAGATATCAGACAGATGAAGCTATTGTGCAGTCAGCTAAGAATAGCTTCAAGTATGTCGAGACAGGAAAACTATATCGTACCGATAGAGACTGCAGACGGAGTGACAGGCATGAAGCTTAGTATAGTAAGGGGCGAGGATAAAAAGGGCCTGGTTGACATATTCCTTGAGGACAAAAAATGCGGCAGGGTAGCTGCATATTTTGAGGCAAAGGAAAACTCAGTATCTGCGATGATAGTCACAGACGATGAGCAGACCAAAAAGCTGTTTGAAGACAATATCACTACGTTTGAGTCAGAAATAAGTGATGGTGAACAGAGCGTGCACATAGACGTGGCATTGGAGCATGATATATCTGCAAAAGAGCCTATGGCATCAGATACGAAATCGGCTACTGAGTCAGAAAAGCAGCTTGATGGCAGCGAAAGAGTCCAGACCACCAGACTATATCACATCGCAGAGCAGTTTATTGTAAATGTCCAGAGGGTGATTGCGCAAGATAGTCTGTAACACCGATATATATTGCATGTGCCAGGTCATCCTGATAGTTTTTGTCAGTAAGAAGAAGTGTCTCAGCAGGATTACTCAAGAATCCACATTCTACGATTACGGTCGGGGATGTGGATTTTTTAAGTATAAAGTATTCTTTATTGGGCTTAATGCTTCGTGGCTTTGCGACACAAAGAGAAGTGTTTAAAGCTCCAAGAACAGAGGATGCGAGCTCTTTTCCTGCATCAGAGGCTTCATAATAGAATACCTGTGGACCGCAGCTTGAACTGTCCTCAAAACTGTTTTGATGGATACTGATGCTGACTGCCACATTGCTCTTGGACATCAGGGCAGTTCTCTTTGTCAGATCATCTGTCTTTGGATGCTTGGAATTATCCGGGGCGAGGTCGCAGTCGGTGGTTCTGGTCATGACAACAGTAAAGCCTCTGTTTTCAAACAGCTGTTTAAGAGCCATTGCAATACTCAGGTTGACATCCTTTTCCATGACGCCGGAGGTGGAAATCTTACCGGGATCACTTCCACCATGTGCTGATTGTAGTTTACGCAAATTGTGATATGTATTCCCCAATATATATGGGGAGTTAGAAATGTATTGAGATTAGATAGCCTTTTTCTCCAAGTCCTCACAGTAAACGCTTGAAAATAAATGTTCCAGTTCATTTCCGAAGTTGTATGAGATTTTAAGTTTGTGGTTTTCATAAACTGTTATCTGGTCTATCATTTCCACAATAATATCTCTGTCTAATTCTTCAATGTCTTTCAGTTCCAACAACCGCCTTAACCACGGTGTTTCAAAAACATCTTCTGTTACACTTTCCTTTTTCTTTTCTTCCAGCGTTTCAATCTGTTTGGAGTAAAGCGTTTCTTTTTGTTGATAGTCCTCTCGATAAGAAAGAAATTCTTCTTTAGAAATCAGTTCGTCTTTGTAATCTTCATAAATTGACTTTTTCAACTTCTTCACTCTTTCAAGCTCTGCTTTTAACTTTGTCAGTTCTATGTCTGTTGATTTTCTGATTTTTATTGCTGTGAAAGATTGTGATTTTACAAGTTCCTGCAAGTTCTCTACATTGCGGATAATCTGCTTTAAATCTCCCAGCACAATATCATTCAATACTTGAAACGGGAGCGTGTGCGGAGTGCAATAATCTTTTCCACTTCTTTTGTAAGTTCCACAATAAAATGAATAGACTTACTTCCGTCAGCACGTCGCCAGAAATTTTTCATCATTGCCCGACCACAATCGCCACACTTGATAAAACCTGCAAAGATATTTTTATTTGTTTCCAAATCAATATCTCTATGCTTTTTCGTCAGCAGTTTTTGTACCTTATCCCAAAGTTGATGGTCTATAATCGGTTCATGTGTATTTTCAACCCTTATCCAGTTTTCTTTATCAACTAGGCGTTGTTTGCTTCTCATACGTTGATGTTTCTTTCCTTGCACCATGTTTCCAATATAAAGTTCATTTTGCAACATCACGTTAATAGTGGAATATGTCCAATAGGAAGTTTTCTCTAAACGAGTACAATTCTTATAGTTTTCGCCATTTAGTTTTTTATATTCAGACGGACAAAGGATACCCTCTGCATTTAATATTTTTGCAATGCTCTGTTTTCCTATCCCTTGTGCGTACATACTGAATACTCGTTTTACAACTTCGGACGCATATTCATCAATCACAAGCTTATTCTTATTCGCAGGTGATTTATTATAGCCATAGCTTGTAAATGCTCCTATAAATTCTCCAGCCTTCTGTTTTGATTTTACAGTCGCTTGAATTTTATTAGAAATATCTCTTGCATACTGTTCATTGAATATATTTTTAATAGGAAGCAACATATCGTATGACTGCTTCATACTGTCAATGTTATCTGTTACAGAAATAAAACGGACATTAAGCTCTGGAAATATTCTTTCCAAATAACGCCCAGTATCAATGTAATCTCGTCCGAAACGGGAAAGGTCTTTTACAACAACACAATTTACCTTGTTATTTTCAATGTCAGCAATCATTCTATGGAAGTCTGGTCTATCGAAATTCGTTCCCGTAAAACCATCATCAATATAAACATCATATAAGATAAAGTCGTCATGCTTGTTCACATATTCTGTTAAAAGTTTTCTCTGATTTCCTACACTATCGCTTTCTTCCTTATCTCCGTCCTCTCGTGATAATCTGATATAAACAGCTGCATTAAATAAGTTTGACGCTTTTTGATAAATCATTTTTCCACCTATTCAACTGCCGTACCTATAATAATATCATACAATAAAATACGGCTTCTTTCCATGATTTTCAAAGGTTTTCACCTCTTGATATGCGTTTTTAATATGAGATTTCACGATACGGATAAGTAATTCTTCTACAGAAAATTTACATAAAAATTCTCGTTCTACAATATATTGTGCAGGTTTTTTTTTAGTCAATGTATCAGCTCCCTTAATCAACTATCTATTCTCAACATACGCACATAGGCTTATCCAATATGCGTATTTTTCACAATGTTACAGAAGCAAACAGATGGTATTGGAAAGCTTTGTTAGTATCTCAACTATTCCCATTCTTGTGGGCAGAACTGCACCATATCGGTACGGAAAGGTGTGATTTGTTGCAGGAATTTGAAAAGATTTGAAAAAATTTTCGGATACAAAAAAGCCCGCACAAAACATGAATTTTGTGCGAGCTACTGGGGATAGTGTATTTAATTGTAGATAGTATGCTGTTAAATCAGATTTGAATATATCGAATTGTACTTAAAGCTTAAAGGCACATTCATCACTCCATTTTTGGTTTGGATGTTTCAATGTAATAAATATGTTCCTTGTTCCACTGTTTTAAACAAAAACAAAATTCGATAACAGCCAAAGCAATATTATATGTATGGGATAGAAAATATAAAAGAGATATTTACACTTTTTCCCTCGTTGATGATTGTATGATAGTATTAGCGGAAGAGCAAGAAACATAATCCACTGATACTGAATTGTAAATATATTCCCTCCTACATCCATAGGAGAAATTCCACCTATTACAGACAATAGATATTCCATGCCATGGGAAAGCCCTGTTCCTATTATCGGAATTAATTCTTGATTTCCATAAAATAATGGGAACAATATTAGTGGACATAAAAAACATATACACAATAACAAATATCATATACGACAGAATAAGTCTTTTCTTGTTGTCATAAGCTAAATACATTATAATTCCTAAAACAACAAAAATAAGTCCACCTTCCGTTGTAAACACACTTCCCAAAAGAGCTGGTATCAAATAGAAGCATGTTGTTTCCGTATACATATTACTAATTGAACTCAGATAACCACATACTATACATACAATAACTTGATAAGTGATATATAAACTTAGTACTTTTATCCAGGAAACAGCCTTTTGGTTTTTTCTTAATTCTAAGATATAACATATGCATGCAACGATAAATAATGTTCTAAAGAAATTTAATTCAATTTGTGTACTCATTTGAATAACAGCCATCACAATATTTGCTAAATATAGCCTCAATATATACATCCGCTTAGAACTAGTATACTTTACGCCATTAACAACACCAAAAATAAAAATAGGTGCAGCGATTCGTCCTATCCAATGTAACGGCAAAGACATTGGCAAATCAGGAAAGAAATAAGCTATATGGTCTAAAAACATAGCAATCATAGCTATTATTTTTAACTGAAATATATTCATTAACAATACTCCTTGATTTTGTTTTAAAAATATGATATTATAAATTAATCAAAAAAACAAGGGGAAAGGAGAAATTTCATGTGTAAGATATCCAAAAAAAAATATTTTCGCTTCTTTATTGGCAGTGTCTATGATTTTCACAATGATGTCGACAACTGTTGTTCATGCTCAGTCAGTTAAAGATGGAAGTAATGAGGTAACCGTTACACCAAATGTTGGAGTTTCTTATGTTTCTCCAGAAGAAACTATTGAAACAAGAGGTACATCAAGACCTAGTAAGGTATGGAACATCAAGAGTAAAGGGCAATACGATTTTGCTGGTTCCTCTCATTATCAAAACTTGTATACTAATTATAAGTTTACAGGAAAAACGAGTTATAAGGTTTATGTAGAGAACACCGGAGATAATCCAATTACTGTGACAGCTAAAAGGCTTACTAAGACTTATGGCTCTACAAAAATTAGTGCTGGTAAAACTGGTTCTTTTGAGTTTTCTAATATTAAAAGCGATACTGAGTTTTATATTGTTTTTGAAGGAAATGGATACTCATTTAGCGGATATGTAAAATAACTTAAATACAGAAGAGAGTAAACGTTATGCTTGCTCTCTTTTTATATTAAAATCCTCCAGCTGCTACCCCTATGTAGAACAAGCTCATACTGCGATACCTGAGTCGCCTTTGTCTGATTATTAAGAAATTATACGGCAACGCGTGCTTTCACATTGCTTGTCTGTTCTCTCTTAAATTTCTTCTTTTTCTTATATTTTCGTTGTTTTCATCACTTGCGTTATCTACAACCTCCATGCCCCGGGTCAATTACAATAACGGTGGAATTAGTGTTTTTGCCGGTATTTTTTGCAAGAGCACAGACACCTCTTCCGAGGTAGAAGGACAGAATAAAGAGAGCTAAAATAAGACAGTATTTGTTTTTCTTAATAATGTACATATATTTTTTCATATAAGATACCTATAAAAAACCCGATGCACATAGAAGGCATCGGGTGTGTTTGTATATTATATGATTGGCTGATATCATTTATAACCTATAAAAGGTACAGAGTTAGACTGTAGCTGTAAAGGTACGGCCTCTTTCAGTAAGCCTTAAGCAATCAGTCCAGATATTTGATAACAGTATCCCAGACAGATGAATTCTCAAAGCCAAGCTTCCAGAATGCTGCACCGGCGAGCTTATTGTCGTCGACGAGCTTGAGCCTTTTCTCTAAAGATGTACTGTCCTCGAGCCATACCTTGTACAGCTTGTTGGATGCAGACCACTCAGCGTAGTTCTGACCGGATTCCTCATCAAGAGCAGCAGTGGCATTGTTTGTGGCAAGCTGTGCTGCAGCTGCGTCCATACTATATACCTGTGAGGCAACAGTGTACTTTGACTGATCCTCGGTATCGGTTACGGCATCATCGTCCTCCTTTGGAGTGAGCTCCCATATTCTGGTATAAAAAGCATGCCGAGAATAATCTGGTCAGCGGGAACCTCCTTCAGAGTGGATTCAACACCCTCAGTTACCCACGGAATGGAAGAAACTGAGCCGGCATCAGAGCCCTTATAGTGTTCATCGTATCCCATAATCACAATATAATCGGCAAAGTTTGCCATATCAGAGCGATTGAAGAACTTGTTGAAGCTGGCAGGTACTGTGACATCAACTGAAAGTGATATACCGTTATTGTGACACTTTATGGCGAGCTCTCTGATAAACTCGATGTAAGAGTCTCCATATGCTGCTTCTGTGATATTTTCAAAGTCAATATTTACACCATCAAGCTCATAGTTAAATGCAGCCGACATAATCTGATTGATCAGGGTAGTTCTCGTGGATGTATGTGTGAGCACATATGCCGCATCTACATCAGTATTTTCAAAGTTGCTGAACAGTCCCCATACCTCGATGCCCTGGGAATGGCAGTAGCTGACATAATCCTTGCTTGCTATATCTGCCAGATTACCGTTGTTGTCATTTAAATAAAACCAAGTTGGTGACATTACATTTATGCCCTTGGTTGATGAAATTACCTGGGGCACTTTACTGTTTGCTGACTGGCTTGTTACCTGATTCCAGGCAAGACAGATATCCTTATCCTTCTTGATATGCGTAAAGGTCTCTTCCTCATAGTCAGGATTCGTAAGCTTAGTTTTTTTGCTCTCGGACAGAGCCTTGCCCTTTATATATCCAATAACACCATCCTCAGTGGCAATCTTATCCCATTTGTCACCGGAATCAAGAATAGTAATCTTGTCATCCTTTTTCACCTCTTTTAGAATAGGGCTCTTTATGCCGCCCTTTACGCGGACCTGGGTAGACTTGCTGACAGTGGCACTGTCTATTTCATCCCATTTGCTTGTGATGACGATGCGTGCCGGGTCATCATATGACTTAAAGGTGATATTGGAGTACTGTTTTACATAGTCTAAAGCGATAAGCGCAGAGTCAGAGGTGGCTTTCACGATCGGATAGCCAAAGTCATTGGTCTGCTTGGTGACACTGTAGCTATTGCTGTCAGCCGCAGCTGAGATGATATCAGATGCGGTTGTGTAAAGAAGCACATTCTCATTTGCATCCCAGTAAAATCTGGAATTTAATGAGTCGTGAACAAATTTGTAATCAACGTATATTTTTTTATCTATTATTTTAGCCTTGTAATCGGATAGCTCATTATCTACAATGAGAGCAGCCTCATCATCAGAAGAGATATTGAAATACTCTTTAAGATCCTCTGTCTTTTTCGTAGGGGTGTATTTATTGATAAGAGCAGTTATACCCATTATTATTACAACGAGGATAATAAGTCCGGTTACTATAAGTGCAGGCAATAATTTCTTTTTCATGTGTAAAAATCCTTTCCTATTATTTGGTGTCGAAATTGCTTAAGCTAATTATACCATTGTGAAAAAGCATATTCAAATAATATGAAATAAATTTGTAATAAATTAAGAAATTTGTTTATGCATTTTGGCGCGGAAGGAGCAAAAGCTTCCCCCGCGCACATACCTTTTCTTTTTAAAATATGTCTTTTGGTTGTCTTTTTGCATTTAAACGGGGTAAAGGACCAAAAATATGCTGACATCGATTTCTTGTATAATTGAGAAAAAATGATATTAATCATTAATTATTGATAGTTTATAGAAATTGATATTTCCGGAGCTTTCCACACCCAATTTAATTGCTGATTTTTAGTTTCGTTTAATTTGATAAAATATCTGTAAAAATTCCAATATATAAATATAGTTTATTCTTCTATAAAAATACCTCCGTCTATATATACTGATTATGAGTAAAAACTGATAAGTAACAAATGGTCCTATGTCATGAAGCGCTCTGTGGCATTAAAAGTATAAGCCCTCCGAAGGCTTCGGACATAAAATTGATAAACAGCTGGTTAAAGATGTCATTTTGCATCGTGATATTAATTCCTTTCTGATATCTTATCCAGAGTGCCAAACAGGCTGGTATTGATGAGGAACGGGTCCTCTAAGTAAGGAAAGCCTACCACCGGATACTTAAAATGTTTATGGTTAATTGTCTTTTTCTTTTCCACGAGATTAAACAATATTTTTACGCTTTCTGAATCAGTTATTTTGTTTGAATTGAATAGCTCGATAATTCTGTTCAAAGCGCCCCGGTTCCATTTACTTATTGTACACACAGCGATTCTTACGTCACACCTCATAAATTCCTTTAAGGTGTTTGGATTAAGTATGCCGAAATCAATAATCACACGCTCGTATCTCATGTTTAAAATCTCAGTTAGTGTGGACATGACTGCGTGAGGAAAGAAATCTACATTCTTATAAGTAAAAACCTTTTCGTCTGCTGTCTTTGACAGTGAAAGAATTTCGTGTGTACCATTCAGCTCAACATAGGCGGTTCTATACATGCATTTATTGCTCATATAATTACAAAGAGCAAGGCTTATATGTGTTGTGCCTACATTGTGAACGCTGCCACAGACCCCAACTAACTGTGGTGCAGAATGGACTTTCTTAAATATCCTTTTAAAGTGTCTGATAGTGATGCTCCTCCCTTTAGTTCTAACAGCTTTTGAATCAGCGTTTCCTTTTGAACTGAGCACTTAAACATATCGCTGTCATAAGGAAAGTGATAAACACTGCAATTAAGTAGTGCCGCAATCGCGGAGGCATCCTGTCTGCTGCACATATTACATATAACACTCAGGGATGCTGTCATTTTTTTGAGAATAGAATGATTCCTGTAGATATCATTCAGATGCCAAAAGCCGCCGTTACATACATATAATACGAGATCCATGTCATATATTTTCTCGTTGCACACATCAGTGCCAAGGTCGTATATCTGTATAGCATCTTTTGGAATATTAAACTGTATACCGTCACTGTAGTCGGGTATGCCCTGAAAGCTTTTGTAATAATAATATCCGTTTTTCTGCTTAAAAATCTGCAGTCCGTCGTGATTACCATGGCAAAGTACGCTTTTTGCTGAGTCTATGTAGATACCATGATATCCAAGGATATTGAGTTCGCAGGTGAGTGAAACGGCCACGTGGGTGGAGCCGCAGCCTCTGTGACTGCCTAAAACTGCTATTTTGTGTATGAGATGTGGCTGACCGGTTAATTTTTGAATTTCCTGTATTTCCTGATATAGCTCTGCGACAGTCACGTAACGCAGTGATGCATCAGATGTTGTTGCTTTTTGGATAATATGCTGAAACTTATGGGAAAAGCTGTCTGGGGTAAAGGTCAGTATATACTGCAGAAGCTGACCTAAGCTGTAAATGTCTGCCGCCGGTGTAATTGTATCCTCGGTAAAGCATTCGGGGGCAGAGAATTCTATATTCCCATAGTGATTGAAGTTATTTCCATCCTGGATAACATATGCCGATACGCCAAAATCGATAAGCTTAAGCTTATTGTGGTATACTATAATATGCTCCGGTTTAAGGTCCCTGTAAATAATGGGAGTAGATATCTGTGTATGCAGATAGATAAAAACATTGCATAATTGCTCACAAATATTAAAAAATAAACCTGGGGAAATTAACTGCTGATGAAGCAAAAATGAATCTAATGTCTCGCCGTCGATATATTCCTCGACGATATAGTAAAAAGCATTGTCCTCTTCGAAGTCAAATATACGTGGTATAGACGGATGCTCAAGAGACTTGAGTAGTCTTGCTTCTGATAATGCGGATTCGGAGAAAGCAGAAGATTTAGGAACTTTCTTTAGAGCTCTCTCCTGATCCATAGATATGTGTCTGACAAGCGTAACGCTACCGGAGCTGCCGGTTCCGAGATCTTTAATCATCTCATATTTGTCAAACAAAGAATGATTTGTATTTTTCATACGCTCCTTTTGGGCCGAGCGCACATCTCATGGATAACTTATAACATACCTGTAAAATAATTGCAACACTTTTTTTA